>PDWJ01000736.1_pt1 | contig 45720 bp, 37 predicted proteins | sample 1430881 | NCBI WGS metagenome assembly PDWJ01 (sample SAMN01162460, study PRJNA174530) | Oral metagenome, whole genome shotgun sequencing project. | biome: Marine environment; feature: Marine mammal; material: Swab sample of the gingival sulcus; isolation source: swab sample of gingival sulcus...
TCATCTTTATCTTTCTGAGCCTTTTTATAGTTTTCGGCATCCATCCAATAGAGGTTGAAATTTTTTGAAAAAACAACATATTCCTGATTTGGGGCTACACTTGCCCAATCTTTCTGCTCCAATGGTTTTTCAAAATCATCAACAAGACGTAAAGTTTGATTTTTTATATCAAATTCAAAATACCACACTTTGGGCACCATCTTTTTTTCTTTCGACTTTTCGCCATCCTTTTCTTCTTCCTGAGTTTCACCATTTTCATCTTTGCTTTTTTCTTCTTTTTCTTCTTCTGCCTTTTCTTCCTCCTCAGCAAGTTTACTTTTTATCTCGAATTGAATATATTTTTCATTCTTAATAAATTTCAGTTTTGAGATGGGCAGGTGTTGAGCATCGAAAGGGTCTCCGGTTAGAAGTGATATTTCAGCAGCCATTTTTGTAGCGTCAAAAAGCTTTGTTTTGCTTTTCTTCGCAGGGTCTACGATATAATATTCTTTCCCCTCAGAACTTTCGTAGGTGTACCAAAACTTCTGACTATTCTTTAACCAATGAGGGTTTACCCGGGTGGAATGCACCATTTTTGAAACTCTGTTCGGCGAATACTTAGCTGCCGCTTTATAGTTGGCAACAGTGTTTGGAGTCTTTTGTCCAAATGCAAATACTGTTAACATAAGCGCTAACAATAGTGTTGTTAATCTTTTCATAGTAAATGTTTCTTTGATGTTTTTTCCTGTTGAAATCAAATTACTTATCAAATATACAAATTTCAAGAATTAAACTATTTAACTTTGAGTAATCTCGATTTATTTGTTTAATATTTTCATAGCCTCACGTTTTGATAGTGGTGCTAATTCCGGATGTTTTGCTACATAATCAATGATTGTCGAAGGATCTGTTTTGGAATACTCCCTGAGTATCCAGCCGATTGCTTTATTGATAAAAAACGCTTTACTTCCCGTAAGTTGCTCAATAAGAGAAAACAATAAATTCAGGTCGGTTTCTTCTTTATATTTCAGCTGAAAAAGAATACAAGTTCTTTGTAACCAAATGTTTCCGGAGCTCATCCATTTCTTCATATATTCCTCTATAAGCTCCGGATAAAGCTTAAAATATTCACCAACACACTTTGCTGCCAGCGTGTCTACAGTATCCCACCATGAATACGTAGTAATCATATATTCATAGAGTTCTATACGTTTTTTTGGTGCTTTATTTGCATATTTAACGGCGATATCCATTGCCGCATAATGACATTCTCTTTCAGGAAGGGCATATAATTCTTGAATAATTTGTTCACATTCATCATTCTTCGGCAATCCTATTTGCTTGAAAATATCTTTCTGAATTTTCCTACGGATGGGAGCTTTTAAGCCATACATCTCAAATTGATTTTTGAGATATTTCTTCATAGGTATAGCCTCTACAGGGTTTGCATATTCCTTAAACCGATCAGTTATTTCTTTCGTGAAGAGCTTATTGGTCATTTTCTTCGTTTTGATTTATGAAGAACAAATATACAGAACGACGTTTTTTTTATCAAAAAAATAGGACATAAAAATAATATCATTTTTACGCCCTAAAATTTTATTTTTTTATAAAAAGAAGAAAATCACCTCATAAAACATTCGTTGTGAGCTGTAAGCTAAAAGCTATTTTAATTCTTTTACTTCTTCAATAAACTTCGACAAAACAACATTTGCATCACCAACAACACCATAATCGGCAGCTTCAAAAATAGGAGCTTCGGGGTCTTTATTCACTGCAACAATCACCTTAGACGAACTGACTCCCGCCAAGTGCTGAATGGCTCCGGAGATACCAAAGGCAAAATACAAATTTGGAGCAATCACCTTCCCTGTTTGCCCCACATGTTCGCTGTGCGGTCTCCATCCTTCATCCGAAACCGGACGAGAACAAGCAGTAGCTCCTCCGAGTAGCGAAGCCAATTCCTCAACCTTATCCCAATTATCAGGGGTTTTCATGCCTCGTCCTGCCGAAACAACAACATCAGCTTCCGTAAGCACGATTTCACTTTCCCGAATTTGTGATTCAACAAGCTTAAAGTTTTCGTTTGCCGCCATAGCGTGGGAACGCTTTTTAAGATTAAAATCTTTTTTCACTTCGTGCAGCCCATAACTGTTGGTAGCAAGCGTAAAAATCTTCTTTTCCGTATAAACTTCAATAGAGGTAAATGCCTTACCCGTAAAAGCTTTCTTTCTAACCACAAAGGGGTCAAAAGATTCAGGAAAACCACTCACCGCATTCACATACGCAGCACTAAGCAATACTGACAAACGCGGAGCAATTCCTTTACCGCTATTGTTGTTTGCCAACAAAACAATCTGTGCATTAATCTCTTCGGCAAGAGTCGAAATGTTTTTCGCCAATTGTCGATCACTCAAACTTTCGATTTGTGTATTTTCCAATGAATGAACAGTGTCAGCTCCATAATCAGCCAACTTTTTAAGTTCTGCTTCGTTTGCTTTTCCAATATTATAGGCATGAACTTCGAGTTGCATTTTAGAACCTAATGCCGCAGCATAAGAAAGAAGTTCTAAGCTAAGGTTTTTGAATGATCCTTTGTGATTTTCTGTATATACTAATATGGACATAATTTCAACTTTCAGGTTAAATTGCCTTGGCTTCATCACGTAACAAACGGATTACCTCCTTGGCATCATCTTCATTAATCATTTTGCAGGCTGTTTTTGCTTCCGGATAAGCAAAGCTTATATTCGCCTTGTAGGGAGCAACTTCAAGACCGGGAATTACTCGGAGAGGTTTTTTTCGTGCCATCATAATTCCTCGCATAGCAGGAATACGTGGGTTGATGGCAATACCTTTCTGAACAATGGCAAGCGTTTGGGAAGCAATACGGAAAGTTTGCGAACCGCCACCATCAACTTCTCGGGTATATTCAAAAGCACCATTCTTAAACTCAATAGCCGATACGGCTGAAATTGATTCTATATCTAAAAGTTCGGCAAGAATACCGCCAACTTCCGATCCGTTATAATCCGAAGCGTCAATGCCTGCAAGAATAAGGTCATAATCCTTTGCTACTTGTGTCAGTTGTTTTGCAACACTAAAAGCATCCTTAGCCTCACTGTCTATTCGAAAAGCTTTGTCAGCACCTACCGCAAGTGCCTTTCTGAGCGTTGCTTCAATAAGTTTAGTGCCAACACCGGCAACATCAACTTGCGTGATTGCTCCCGCCGACTTTTCTTTCAACTCTATTGCTCTGGTAAGCGCCAATTCGTCCCAAGGATTGATAATCCATTGAATCCCTGACGTATCAAATGCTGTCATTGCTGCGTTGAATTTGATCTTAGCCGTCGTATCAGGAACATTTGCAGTTAATACAAGTATTTTCATCTGTTTAAGGTTTTGTAAACAAACCAAATATAGGAGATAAAGTTTTAATTCCCCCCATTAAATGTATCTCAGACATCGTCTGTTTATCTGTTTTTTTAATCTTTTATGGTTGATTATGAGTTTACTGTCTTGGGAAAGGCATAATCATCGGAAGCGATGCGAATCCTTTCCTGCCTATACTCATCAATGATTGACTGTAAAATAACAGCCGCAGGCTGAACCTTGTCTATCTGCGCTGAAACCTGACCGATTTCTAACTCTCCTTCGTCAAGGTTTCCCTCAAACATGCCCAGTTTGGCACGCCCTTTTCCGAGTATTTCGATAAGTTCTTCCTTAGATGCTCCGTCAAGCTCAGCTTTCCGCACACGTTGATAAAAAGCATTGTGAATCAAACGTACCGGAACATGCTGTTTCAACGCCAACGAAGTTTCTCCTTCGCGAATATCTACAACCTTTTGCTTAAAGTTTTCATGTGCAGAAGATTCTTCCGCAACGGCAAAAGCAGAGCCTACCTGCACACCGTCAGCTCCCAAAGCCAAAGCCGCAAGCATTGCTTTTCCTGAAGCGATTCCTCCGGCAGCAATAATCGGAATTTCAATATGTTGCTTGATAAAAGGTACCAAACTTAGAGTTGTTGTTTCTTCAATGCCATTATGCCCTCCGGCCTCAACACCCTCAGCAACGATGGCATCAACACCCGCCTCAACACATTTTTTTGCAAATTTCAGGTTTGCAACAACATGGACAACCTTGATGCCATGTTTCTTGAGCGTTGACGTATATTTTTTAGGATTTCCTGCCGAAGTAAAAACAATATTAACACCTTCTTCTATAACAATTTGAACCAATTCATCTGTTTGAGGATAAAGCAAAGGAATATTTACTCCAAAAGGTTTTGTTGTCGCCTTTTTACATTTCCGCAGATGTTCGCGAAAAACATCGGGGTACATAGAGCCTGCCCCTATCAAACCAAGACCGCCGGCATTACTGACAGCTGCCGCCAGCTTGTACCCACTACACCAAACCATTCCCCCCTGTATTAGAGGATATTCTATATTAAATAACTCTATAATCTTGTTCATATTCAAAAAAATTCCGCACAAAGATACATTAAAGTTTATTGCACCACCTGTTAGGATAAATTGTCATCAAAGCTTCAATTAGCTTCCCACCCACGAGCGAAAGGGAAACTTTCCGCCCCACAAATCCTTAATACACAAAAGGGATGATCCTTTTTGTCCGCTTCATATAATCCTTATATTGGGGAAAATGACGAAGGAGCAATTCTTCTTCAAAATGGCACTTAATACATAGATTAACAAAAAGGATAAACAAAAAAGCGAAGCGCAAATAGCTGAAGTCATCAATCACTAAAGGACTTAACGACACAAAAATGGAAGAATACATGGGATGTCGGATAAATTTATAAGGACCTTTTTCCACAAACACCCCTTCTTGCTTGACAATGGGGCGAATATTAAAGTTTCCTATTTTCATGCTAAGAATCGCCCAAACAGCAAGGAAAATACCAAACAGCTCAGTAATCAAGAGAGGCATTGTATCGGCAAAGGTTCTTCCCGTGAGAAGAATGGCAAATATCATCCCAAACTGAATGCTTACCAAAATATCTGATTTTGTTTTGACTGTCATTTTTAACTGTTTGTCTTCAATTTGTCGGTGAATTTACTAAAAAGCACCGTTGAACAAAAGTCTTCCTCAAAAAAATTAAAGGATATGAATAATAAATATTGCGCATAAAGCATTACTTTCGTGTCATAAACAAACAGCCGATTATGAAACGTTTAATTGTATTCACAATTTTATTTCTTTCGCTTGGCACACAAGCACAGTTCAAGAAATACTTTCACGACAAAGCACTTCGTGTAAACTACGAACACTCCGGAGATTTTGAAACCGAGTTTTTTTATTTGACCAATCTCATGGAAGAACAATATTGGGGAGGTTCGCACACCAAGCTTATTGATACTTTGGAATATGGCGATCATTTTTTTAAGGTTTTCGATAAGAAAAGCGGTAAACTCATTTATAGTCATGGGTTTTGTTCTTTGTTTCACGAGTGGCAATCAGTAGCAGAGGCAAAGTCGTTGCACAAGAGTTTTCGTGAAGCCATTATCATGCCTTTCCCCAAAGAAGATGTAAATGTTGTTTTTTATTCGCGTGATGCTATGGGCAAATGGGACAGCAAATTTGAATTTACCATTGATGTGGATTCTTATTTTATTCTTCCTACACAAAAACATCAATTCCCTGTTTATGACGCCTTTATCAGCGGCGACTCCAAGGACAAGGTTGATATTGTCATTCTTCCCGAAGGCTACACAAAAGAGGAGTTGGAAGATTTCAAAAAAGATTGCAACACTTTTGCCGAATTTCTTTTCCGTTTTGAACCCTTTGCGAGCTATAAAGATCACTTCAACATCCGTGGAGTGCTAGCACCTTCGGAGGAAAGTGGTTCCGACATTCCGGCAAAACATATTTATAAAAACACACTTTTAGATTCTAAATTTTACACCTTTGATTCGGAGCGTTATTGCATGGTTGAGGATTTCCAAAATGTGAGAGATATCGCTGCCAATGCGCCTTATGATCAGATATATATTTTGGTAAACACAGAAAAATATGGCGGTGGGGGAATTTATAACTTCTACAATGTCAGTGCCATTCGCAACGAAGAATCTGCTAAAGTAGTTGTTCACGAGTTTGGTCATGGTTTTGCCGGATTGGCAGATGAGTATTACGACAATTCCACGTCTTACGAAGGACTTTTTAACAAGCAGGTAGAGCCTTGGCAGCCAAATTTAACAACTTTGGTTGACTTTGATTCCAAATGGAAACATTTGATGAATGCCGACACTCCCATACCCACCGAAGCGAATGCTGCCAACAGCAATATTTTGGGAGTGTACGAAGGCGGAGGCTACGAAGCCAAAGGAGTGTATCGCCCCAAAATGGATTGTTTGATGCACACCTTTAAGGATGGAATTTTCTGCGAAGCTTGTAAAGAAGGGATTGTAAAGATGATTAAATTTCACAGTAGCGGAGAATAGAAGAATAGTAAAAGAAAGAGTATTATGAAAGTAGTATCATTTTTTGCAGGAGCAGGTGGGTTAGATTTGGGTTTTGAAAAGGCTGGATTTGATGTTATTTGGGCAAATGAATACGATAAAGATATTTGGGAAACATACGAGAAGAATCACAAAAACACTATTTTAGACAGAAGAAGTATTGTTAACGGTTTAGGTGTATGAATAGTAGCGGGTAAAAATGCAAAAACTTTAGGTTAAACACCTAACCTGCTATTATTTATACACTATCTTAGCGGTTCGTTTTTTATTTCAGTTTTTTCATTGTATTACTCTCTATTAAAGATTTCATTTGTGTTATAGCCACTGTATTCAGTTGAGAAAGTCGTTCACTTTGAGGTAAACCTTGTCTTATTAATAAAGCATTGATACTTTCCATATTACTTAACACTACTAATTGTTCTAATGTAGCATAATCTCTTATATTCCCTTTTTGTTCGGGGTTTTTCTCCCTCCAAGTTTTTGCTGTAATTCCAAAAAGAGCAACATTTAATAAATCAGCCTCATCAGCGTAAACAAAACTTTTCTGTTTTGATGAAATTTTTTGAGGAATTAAATTCTCTTTAATAGCATCAGTTTGAATTTTATAATTTACTTTGGCAAGGGTTCGCTGTAAATCCCACTCTAACTTTAATTTATTATTTTCTTCGGATTTTAACCTTTGAAATTCCTTGATTAAGTAAATTTTAAACTGAGGACTTATCCACATTCCAAACTCAAAGGCAATATCTGGGTGAGCATAAGTTCCTCCATATCTTCCCGCTTTTGCTTTTAATCCGATAGCATTTGTTTTAGCAACCCACTCTTTGACACTTATTTTATAACTATTCAGTCCTGCTTGACTTTTAATTGTGGCAAATTCGCCATAATTAAAATCAGGGTTATAAACACTTTCCCAAATTCCAAGATATTCTACGGTATTTCTGTTTCTTAACCAGTCAGATATGAAAAAATCACCGTCTTTTGCTTTTAACATATCTGTCAAAGAAATATATTCTTTTTCATTTTCACGAAAAATAGTAATTTCTTTTCCCTCTACATTTATTTTTTTACTTTTTGCCATTTTCTTAATTCCTTAATTTCAGCAAATTTACATTTTAATCTTTAAACTCTAAAATTCGAGGTTAGACTTGTTCTTAAATGACCGCTAACATTTCTGCAAGCGAAGTTCCTGATTGTGATGGGATAATTGGCGGCCCACCTTGTCAAAGTTGATCCTTTAGGAATTACAAATCTAAGAATTAGAGGAATGTGGCAAATAGAAAACCCCAGAAAAGTATTTAATTATTTGCACAAAACAGAACAAAACGAGTTTGAAGTTATTTGTATAATTCCAACTACAAAGTACAATTCATTCCCTTCTGAGAGTAAACAAAAAATTGAATCAATAACAAGTAAAAAGTTCGCAATTGAAAATGTTGAAGTTAAAGACCCAAACAATCCTGCTAAACTAATTGATTGTAAGCTGATAAAGTATTTTAAATAACCAACGCATTTCAAACACGCTTCAATTACTCTCGTAATTTATAATTTTATACTTTTGAGTTCGCGAATCCGGAGGGTTCTCGTTTGTGCGCTTACAAATATCCTAGATTTGTCCGAAAGTTGATATTTTATTTTACATCAACAATAATAGTTTCAAGGTCAATGATTTATCGGTATTCGACAATGAAAAAAAGAAAAGATAGCCCATGACCGGAAAGTTAAATTTGTGTTTTTTTCGGGGAACACATTAGGGTGACTAATTAAATACCATAAAATAGTGATTTATAATTAGAAGTTATTAAAATTTTATTTTATTTTGTGCGCCATTAAATTGTATAAATTACAAAGAACAGACCATGTCTGAGATAAACATTAAGACACACAGTATATGTGTGATTAAGGTTTTATCCCCTGTGTCCGGTTTGATTATAAAATTTTAAGTATATGAAAATGTTAAATACATTATCCACTTTAGTTGAACTAGCTAAAGGTAAGAAGACGAGAAGGCTAGCTGTTGCAGCTGCTGCAGATAAGCCTGTTTTGGAAGCTGTTAAAAACTCAAAAGCAGATGGCATTGTTGACCCTATCCTTGTAGGTGATGAAAAAGCCATCAGAAAAATTGCTGAGGAGATTTCTTTTGACCTAAGCGATGTGCGTATTGTTAACGAAGAAAACGGTCCTGTTGCTGCTGCGGTAAGAGCTGTTGCTTTAGTAAGAGATGGTGAGGCTGATGTTTTAATGAAAGGTCTTGTTAGTACGGGCCCTCTACTAAAGGCTGTTCTTGACAAGGAAAAAGGTCTTCGTAAGGGAGGCACACTTTCTCATGTATCATTTTTTGAATCTCCGTATTATCACAAGCTACTTTGCCTTACAGATGTTGCGATGAATGTAGCACCTGACTTCAACGACAAGATTGCTATTTTGAACAATGCTGTGGAAGCGTATCACAAACTTGGAATGGAGAATCCAAAAGTGGCAGTATGTGCTGCTGTTGAGACTGTGAACCCTAAGATGGAAGCCACCGTACATGCTGCATTATTGACACAGATGAACCGTAGAAAACAAATCAAAGGATGTTTGGTTGACGGACCTTTGGCTATTGACAATGCAGTTTCTAAAGAGGCAGCTGAGCACAAAGGCATCGTTAGTGATGTTGCCGGTGATGCTGACATTTTACTTGCTCCGGATATTGAAGCAGGAAATATGACTTACAAAACGCTAAACTTTATTGGTGGAGCTTCAGTGGCTGCGGTAATTATGGGTGCAAAAGTGCCAATCGTTCTTACTTCTCGTTCTGATAATGACAGAAGCAAGATGCTTTCAATTGCTTTAGCTGCGGCAATGGAATAGACACGAATAAGAGATTCTCGTGCAACCATTAAGTAATAAAATTATATTATTGTAATCAGAAAATTATCTGTGAAATGATTGATGAAGAAATCAGAATCTTGGCAATAAACCCGGGATCAACATCAACAAAAATTGCAGTTTACAAAAACACTGAAACTGTATTTTTAAAGACATTAAGACATTCAACCGAAGAGTTGGATCAATTTGACAAGATTACAGATCAATACGAGTATCGAAAGTCAATGATCTTAGACCAGCTAAAAGAAGCTGAAATCAGAACTGACCTGATTAGAGCGGTAGTTGGTCGTGGCGGCTTGATCAAACCTATTCCATCAGGAGTGTATGAAGTGAATGATGCCATGAAGGCAGATTTAACAGATTCGCCGATAGGTGAACACGCAAGTAACCTAGGTGGATTAATTGCTGACGACATTGCAAAATCATTGCCGGATGCACGTGCATTTATTGCAGATCCGGTTGTTGTTGACGAACTTTGCGAAGTCGCAAGATATTCAGGACACCCTGAACTTCCTCGCACATCTGTTTTTCATGCACTGAACCAAAAAGCTGTTGCTCGTGCTCACGCTCGATCAGTTATGAAAAAGTACGAAGACCTAAACCTTATTGTTGCCCATCTTGGTGGCGGTGTGTCTGTAGGTGCTCACGAAAAAGGAAAAGTTATTGATGTGAATCAGGCTCTTGACGGAGAAGGTCCTTTCTCTCCGGAACGAACAGGAACACTTCCGGCAGGTCCTCTTGTGCGTCTTTGTTTCAGCGGTAAGTACACACAAAAGGAAATCATGAAAATGATTAAAGGCAATGGAGGTATGGCTGCCTATACCGGATCAAACAATGCTTATGAGATAGAACTAAAAGCAGGTGACGGCGATAAAGCTTCTCGCGAAGTTTTTGAAGCAATGGCTTTCCAAGTAGCAAAAGAAATTGGAGCTATGAGTACCGTTCTTAAAGGTGAGGTTGATGGCATTTTGATTACCGGAGGTGTTGCAAACTCTAAATGGTTTGTAAATATGGTTATTGAGCGCGTTTACAAAATCGGACCTGTTCATGTATATCCGGGTGAAGACGAAATGTCTGCACTTGCAATGAACGGACTGAGCGTTATTAAGGGAGACCTTTCCCCAAAAACATACGAATAGAAATAAGAATTTTCTTTCTTTGTACACCCCAAAAGGCTGTTCATTACGAGCACCCTTTTGGGGTTTTTATCGGAAAAAACCATCAGCATTTATCCATATTTGGAACGAAAAAGCTTTTAAAAACGGGTTTCCAAATACGACTTTCTGAAAAAATCATGCCCACTTTCGTTGTCTGCTTTGTAGGATCTACGACCATCGTACAAGAATACAAATTCTAATTTTAGATTAATCGTCCCCTCATTGATCACACAATATTCAACAATCTCATTTGCAGTAGTGAACGGATTGTAGAACAATTCATTCACCGGAAATAAGTCGCTTGTTTGGTAACAACGATAGACAAGTTCGGTACATGCAATTACAGAATCTGTTTCAAAATTAAAATCAAAATCATAGGAACGTCCAATCATCGAAAATGCAGTTGCAATCGCCCGTGCTTTCAATTGTTTATGCACAAGTGGGCGCAACACAACCAACCCATCTTTTCCGGCAGCATGTTTAAAATCACTGAGAACAACACCTTCACTCACCGATTCAATAAAGCATTTCTGCTCTTGGCGCACCTTGTTCAAGTGTTCAGGATATTTTTGCTGCAAAAAACGAAGCAGGGATGTTACAGTGTCCTTGCAGGGAATCATAAGGTCAAGATCTTCGCTCGTCCACTCTTCGGGCGTACCAACATACAATGCAGCATGTGTCCAAAAACCCGGTATTCCTATATTTGAAACAAAATAATTGCTTCGATTTAACAGAATATCTCCCGGCTGAATAAGTGTTGCCAATTCGTCTTGATCTGCTTCACTCAATTCGTTGTGACTGTCCAACACTCGTGTATCTCCTGCCCAAGTGTAAAAAACAGCTTTCAGCGGATAGGAATAAGGTTTCTTGTATGAATAAACAACAAAGCTTGTTATCCCAATAATTAAGAGGACAAAAAAGAATATAATAAAGCGTCTTCGAGTCATATCAATAACAAAATTACCATCCCAACTGATGCAAAAATACGAACTACACTGTGATTATGCAATAAAAAAACCTTACTTTAAAATTGAAGCAAGGCTTTTTTTGTAGGTATTGTTAATTCAATATATCTTCGATTTCAAATATTAAAGGTTTGTTGTTTTTGAAATCATACAAAGTAATCTTTCTGACGTTGTAATATTTCACCCAGTAGTTTCGGAGTTGATTTAAATAAGCTATTCGAGAAGCATCTTTTTTTGTTTGAGCATCATTGTAATTCAAGTTATCAATTTTTCCCACAATAAAGCGTTCCTTAGCAATCTCAAAGCTTTTTTCGGCAACTTTATCCTTTTTTTCAGCAATTCGCAATTGATATTTCTGCATGTTAAACTGTTTAATCTGCAATAATACATTTTGCTCAAAATCAATTTTATCTTGTTCCAATTGAAGTTTTGTAAGTTCAAGATTCGATTCAGCCATTTTTATTCTACCTCTAGCTTGCCCCCAATCAAGAATGGGAACATTCACTCCGAGTGAAATCATTTGCGATTGCTTAAAATTTTTGTAAACACCATCCAAAGTTGGAGCATCCTTTGACAAGCCATAGTTTGCAACAAGATCAAGTCCTATGGAATTGTCTTTTTTTGCTCGGTCAACAGCCATAAGAGCTTGAAGTTCTTTCCGTTTGATTTGCATAACTCTTGCATTATTTTCCCAAGCCAAATTCTTTGCTTTTTCGGGGTCAACCTCTACGGCAATTATTTCTTTTGGAGCGATAAGTTCATAATTATCACCTTCATTTAGTTTTAGAAAAGAACGAAATCTAAATTTTTTATTATCATATTCCAATTTGTTGCTTTCCACACTTGCTTCAGAATTAAGTAGATTCAGCTCCATTTGCAGCAATTCATTTTCAGCGATTATCCCTATCTTATACCGACCTTTAGCAATTTCGTAGATTTGTTTATTGATTTTCAGATTGGCTACATTTACCTGATATTCTATTTGTGCTGCAAGCAAATCAAAAAACACATTTATTGCCTTTATAATTACCCCCTCGCGTTGCTGCAAGTACGATTGAATTGCTTCGTTATAGTGCAGTGGTTCGATTTTTCGATCCCACTTAAATTTATTAAACTTAAATATTGGCTGCACAACTTGAAGTTGAATAGGGTTGCTAAAGTACGAGCTTACCCAACTTGTGTCTTGCAGATAGGCATATCGGTTTAACGACGAACGGAGAAAGATACTTGTACCTGTAGGTCCTATGTATTGTCGAATTGACAGATCACCTCCGGTGGTAATATTATTCACATCTTGAAAGGCATAAGTACCATCATCTCTAATATTATATTTTACAGATCGATCATACGATGGCAGGGTAGCATCCAAGCTGATATATGGCAAGGTAGAAGCTTTGTGCGATTTGTATCGCCAGTACGAACCTCTTAATCGATGTTTTGCCATCATTGCGTCCGGCGAACGCTCCAATGCAAGTTGAATAACCTCATCCAAGGTGTAGCTTTTCTTAACGACTTGTGCAGGCATAATGAGAGGAAATAATGCCGACAAAATGACCAAAATCTGTTTTTTTAATTTCATACTTGCAACTATTAATTTGGAAATTTGTGAGTTAAAGAATCTTGAATATTAGCTACTAAGATAACGATAATTTCCGAAGACGACAAGGAATATTTCCGTATAATAAAAAAAAAGAGTACTCTCGTGAGAAAGTACTCTTTTAGAGGGAAAAACAATGCTTTATTCCACAATATTCATCTCTTCTACCAAATGACCGGCACCTGCAAATTTGTCGATGATAAACAAACAGTACCTTATATCAAGCGTAATGTTTCGACACTGATCGGGATCATACATCAGGTCACTCATTGTTCCCTCCCAGTTACGGTCAAAGTTTAAACCGATAAGCTGCCCCTCAGCATTCAAAACAGGACTACCGGAGTTTCCTCCCGTAGTGTGATTGCTCGCCGTGAAGCACACATGTATCTTACCGTCTTTAGCAGCATATTTGCCATAGTCTTTGGTATTGTAAAGTTCCTTCAAACGGTCTTCAACCACATAATCAAAGATGTCAGGATTTTCTTTTTCCATTATTCCGTCAAGCGTTGTGTAGTGTTTATAAAACACACCGTCCTTCGGAGCATAATCATCTACAAGCCCATAAGCAACACGCAAGGTAAAGTTTGCATCAGCATAAAACACTTTATCCTTTTCCATTTCCATTTGAGCAGTCATGTATTTCTTTTGAATATCTGCAATTTCTGTATACAAAGTTTTAAGCTCTGAAAAAACATTGGAACTATAAACATCAATAAACTGAGAAGCCAGAATATAGGCAGGGTCTTTCTTTATTTTCTTGATGTTTTTCTTTTTAAAATTGTTAAGCATTTTCTTCAAACGCTCTTTATTATCGAACATTGATTTATCAAAAACATCGTTTGTAAACGCTTTATAGTTTCCGTCATATTTACGATTAATCTTTTCAAACAATGCAGGTTGGTGAGCAACATCAACATTTTTAGCATACTCTTTCAGCAGCATTGCCATATTATCCTTATCAATCGGCACATAATAGTCCTTGAAGAATTTATCGACATTTTTAGAAAGTTGATCCACTTCCTTATTGATTTCTTCTTCCGAAGCACCCTCTTCAACAAGGCTAACCAGTTTTCGGTACTTCGATGCGTAACTCACTATTTCGATGCTCATTCCTGCTTCCCAGATATAATTTTTGAGATTGATAAGAGGGCTAAGGGCATCGTATTTTGCTTTGAAGTCAGGCAGCAGTTGACCATATTTTGCATTTAACTCATCCGATCCGGCAACCCATTTTCGGAAGGCAAGTTCATAATTTTTCTTTTTGTTTAGTCCGTCAAGTTTACGAATACCTCTAATTTCACCTTGCCATTTTTTCCAACCGTTAGCAATGCGTGCATACTTTGCAGAATATTGTATTCTTACCGCCTGATCACGACTCATGTATTTATCCATGTTTGCCAATCGTTTTCCTCTCAAATCGATTCTAACAGGATCATCCACCTGAGTAATCATCTTAATAGCATAAGAAGGCAAATATTCTTGTGTCGTTCCCGGGTAACCAAAAACGAATGTAAAGTCGCCTTTTTCTACGCCTTTCAGGCTAATATCAAGAGCTCTTTTTGGCTTGTAAGGAACGTTATCCTTCGAATAAGGAGCCGGTTTATTATCTTTTCCGGCATAAATTCTAAAAACAGAAAAGTCTCCGGTATGTCGAGGCCACATCCAGTTATCGGTATCACCACCAAATTTACCAATGTTGGAAGGCGGTGTCCCCACCAAACGAACATCAGTAAACACCTCATTGATAAACAAGAAATACTCGTTACCACCAAAGAAAGGCTTCAAAACAGCTTCGTAATGCGTACCTTCGATTGCTTTTTCTTTTATAACTTTAATATTTTCCTGGATTTTTTTTTCTTTTTCTTCAAGTGTCATCGAATCCGAAACACCATCGAAAACACGGTCAGTAACTTTCTCCATGCGAATCAAGAAAGTAGCCGTAAGACCCGGATTAGGCAACTCTTCGGACTTGTCCATCGCCCAAAAGCCATCTTGTAAATAATCGTGTTCCACAGAAGAATGAGATTGGATGCTTCCGTACCCGCAATGGTGATTGGTTAACAATAACCCTTCATTGGAAACCACTTCACCTGTACATCCTCTACCAAAAATAACAATAGCATCTTTCAATGAAGAATGATTGACGCTATAAATGTCTTCGGCAGTAATTTTCAGACCCATTTCCTGCATTTCTTTTTCGTTAAGCTCTCCCAACAACATTGGAATCCACATTCCTTCTTTTGCCTGAACATGAGGCAACACAGCCAATATGGACACAAAGAGTAACACCGTACTAATTAGTTTTTTCATAATTCTGTTATTTATTTTTTAATTATTTTTTCCAATCTAAGACTTCTTTTTACGCAAAGCATTCCACACAAAAATAGAACATTTTGAATTGATTTGCGGCTTACAGCGACTTACATTTCCAGTTTTGTTCGACACAATATTCCAAAGTACTTTCCAAAGTTGGCAACATGCGTTCATAAGCTTTCTCACTATCGTGAAAAACAACGATCTTGCCCGGAGAAAGATGCCTCCGAACTAAATTCCAACATGTTGCTGCATTCAACTGTCTATCAAAATCCCAAGAAAGCAAAGACCACATTACAATTCTGTAATTTTCTTTTAAGACCTCCATTTGCGACCTTTTTATTCGCCCGTGAGGAGGTCTGAATAAATTACCGGGAATAAGTTTTGCCGCTTTTGCCACATTATCAAAATAATCATTATCATTTGTTTCCCAACCTTTTACATGACTATATGTATGATTACCAACAGCATGCCCCTCATCAAGAATCCGTTGAAAAGTCTCGGGATATTTTCGTACGTTATCGGCTACGCAAAAAAATGTAGCTTTTGCATCATACCGTTTAAGCAAGTTCAATACTTCATGGGTTATTGTCGGGTGAGGACCGTCATCAAAGGTGATATAGACACCTTCATCATCTTCCACATCCCATATTACGTCTGAAAGAATATATTTTCGTACCAACCACGGAGCTTGAACAAGTCTCATACTAATGAATTACATTTATTTTGATTACTGAACTTTTATTTTTTGCTGCAAATCTAACAAAATAGACCGCACTGCTAAGGTGCGACACCTCATAATCTATGTATTCAAAGGCTTTAATACTTTCCCACATCTCAATCAACACTCCTTCACTATTCAAAAGTTCTATTCGGTCACAAGCAACACTTCCTGTTTTTATTACCAAGCGATCATTTGCCGGAACGGGATATACTCCCAAATCAACAAAAACAGGTTCGTCAACCGAAAAAGAAACTTGATTATTCTTTGAAATCAGATCGTTATCAGGATCAAAAAATACAGAATCTGCAACAAAACCAATATGAAAATCCGCTTCTTGCCCGGAGTATCTATGAAATACAGACACCGTTGTGTCGTGCTCCATATTTTTAAATTTGATGGATACGGGAAACTCAAAGAAATCGACAGAAGGATGAGAAGTTGTTTGCTCCAACTTTACACGAACAACTTCATCGTTCAGTTGAATAGCTTGAAGGTTGTAGATGGGGTAACCTTCTCCGTAGATCCAATCATCAAAAAACCATGTAAGATCATCGCCATAAGCATTTTCAAAATGATATTGCAAATCATTGGTATGTGCATAATTAAATTTTAATATGGGGTCGTTCAGGTAATTTCGAATTCCCTCATAAAAGTGTTCATCTCCCATTAAAACTCTCAAAAGATGCAACACTCTTGCCGACTTATAATATGTTAAGCGATCACTAAAAACCCTTGACACCTCAGTAGTGTCATACACAAACACAGAGCCCCCCGTTTTGGAAGTAATGGATTCTACGGTCTGTTTTTTCCACAAGTTCCACCAATAAGGCTCGTAAGTATTTTCGATAGCCACTCCCGTAAAATAGGTTGCAAAACCTTCATTTAGCCATATATCTTGCCATGAACCGCAGGTGATATAATCGCCAAACCACTGATGAACAGCTTCGTGAACCAGAACCATCCACGACCAAGTCCCCATCGTTGTCATGGTGGTGTGCTCCATTCCTCCCCCTCTGCCCATTTGCGTATGTCCGTATTTTTCATCGGCATAAGGGTAGGGTATAAAAATATCGTTTAACCATTCCATAACGGGAAGAAATTCTTCAATGGTTTTTCGTGCAAATGCCGAATCGTGCGGATAAACATAATTAAGCATTGGCACCTCAACATCTCCAACATCAAAGGTGTTTGTCCACTCAGCATAATCTGCCACAGCTATAGAAATTAAATATGCGGGAATGGGATAGTTGTGTTTCCAATGGTAAACATGTTTATTTCCATTTTCCATGATTTCTTTCAACACACCATTGCTTCCCGCCTTAACCGATGTGGGACATTCGATGTAAATGTCTATAGAATCAATTTTATCGGACAAATGATTCTTGCACGGCCACCAATCCTTAGTTCCATAAGGCTCTGAAAGCGACCACAAAGTAGAACCACTTTGATGCGTATGGCGCGTGAAAGCACTTGTTTGCCCGGGATAACCATGATAGTAAATGATTAGCGAATCTTGACTTTCAAGTGGAAGTTCCTGCGATAAATGAATCCTGAGCAGATGATTGCCCGGACGTTCATAATCCATTCGTTCATCGTGGAAAATAACAGAATCGATGCTTAACGTATCGTTTAGCTCTATTTCAAAAATATTGAAACCCGACTCTTTGACAGAAAAATGAGTGCAAACATTTCCGGAAATGTAAATCGTATCAGGATCTACACTCCAAAAAGCCCTCACATATTTTACGTCATAGGCAGCTCCGACATGCGCTCTAACCGGATCAAACAACTTCGGAATCTCTCGTTTATGATTTGCACGACATGACGACACATCGGTCAATAATTCTTGCGATTGTAATGAACCAATAAACCCCAATAAAAAAACAATAGAAGAGTAAAATTTATACATTTTGCTTTTTGTTTTATTCGCATATAAAAATAAGGTATAATTATTAACAAAGACTATGTAACTTTGCTTTTCAATAATTCTACAATGGAAAATACGAAAAAATACATCATACAATTTCTTTTTGTTTCCCTAATAATCGCATTGGTTTATTCGTGCGCGAACCCTGTTGCCCCTCAAGGAGGACCAAAAGACACCACTGCTCCCGTAGTTTTGAGTGAAGAACCACCTAACTATAGTACGAATTTTAATAGTTCAAAAATTTATATTTACTTCGATGAATACCTCACTTTGAAAGGCTTGAATCAAAAACTACTCATTTCTCCACCTTTCGAAGAAAAACCCGATATATCTCTGAGAGGCAAATCTATTCTTATAAAATTGAAAGAAGCTCCGGATAGTGCCACCACTTACGTTATTAATTTTGCAGATGCTGTTGCTGATCTCAATGAGGGAAATGTTTATAAAAATTTGCAATATATCTTTAGCACCGGAGATGCCATTGATTCGCTTGAGTTGAAAGGCAGTGTTATTGATGCCTTCAGCTCCGAAGCCAAAAAAGATATTAATGTAATGCTTTACAGAGATTTGTATGATTCTGTGCCAATGAAGGAGCGTCCGATATATTTAACAAAAACCGATGCAAGCGGACGTTTCAAATTTACCAACTTGGCAGGCGGCAATTATAAAATCATAGCTTTAGAAGACGGCAATTCTAATTACTTGTTTGATTTACCAACTGAAATGATAGCTTTTGCTGATTCAAATGTTCAACCATATTACAATCCTGCATCGCACAGAAAACACACACTTTTGAACACCACAGATTCCTCGTTTCAAAACCTTGACAGCCTATCCGTATCAGACACAGTGCCAATTGTTGCAGAAAAAGACAATGACAGTTTACAAGCACTTACCGAATCATTGGAACAGCTTGACTCGCTCACAATGAATCAGGACTCAACAGCCATTGATTCGCTGTTGAAAAAGGAAAATCAACTTCCTCAGGCTCTAAAATTAAGAATGTTCAAAGAAATTGATTCTTCACAAAAAATCCTCGAAAAACAAAACTATCTGAACAGAAAGATTAGCATTTATTTAAAAAACCCTGTTGACTCTTTCGCTATCGAGTTACTGGATACTGCTATTGTTGAACAGTGGTATTTGCCGGTCATTAATAAGGCAAAGGACAGCATAGAGTTATGGTTGCCAAACTACACGAGAGATACATTAAAATTTGTTTTGAAGGATCGCAAAACTTTAATCGATACACTAACTTTTTCTTTTTTCCGATTGAAGTTTACGGATGCAGACAGTGTTTTATCCATAAGTTCGGCATCTAAAAATGATGTCAACCTTGGGCGCGATTTAGTTCTTAATTTCGACCGACCTGTAAAACAGCAGTTCGACACTTCCTATGTTTTTGTTGCAGATACCGACACCAGCGTTGTTGCATTAAAACCTATCGACACATTAGGGCTTCGTTATGGAGTGACATACCCTTGGAACGGAGGCAGTACTTATAAGCTATCAATTCCGGACTCTTCATTTATGGATATTTACGGAAATTACAATGATTCGATTCTTTTCAAATTTACCGCTAAGTCGCCGGAAGACTACACCGGAATTAAAATTATTTTAAACTCTGAATATAAAGATGTAAACCACATCATTCAATTATTGGATGATGATAATAATGTGCTGAGACAAGGTCAGGGTTCAGCAATTGACACTCTTAATTTTGAGCAGCTCCCGGTTCAAAAGTATCAGATTAAATGTATTCTTGACAAGAATCATAACGGCAAATGGGACAGCGGTAACTATTTATACAAAATACAGCCCGAACAAATATTTATTTACAACAAAGGCATTGAAGGCAGAGGTAATTGGAGCATTGAAGAAACTTGGGAAATAAAAAAACCTTAATCATCTGTTGATTAAGGTTTACACTGTTTCTTACTCGTTCAACAATTTAAACATCATTACATCTGTTTATACATTCAATAATTTCAGTAATTACCACATTCTTAAGAGAATAAAAAATATTTTTCCCATCTCTTTCGGATACTATCACGCCTTTATTTTTAAGAATGTTAAGGTGATGTGAAGCAGTAGCCTGCTCAATACTGAGTTTTCGATAAATTTCAGTAACATTTTGCCTTTGATTTACATTCAACAGATCAATTATAGCAATCCTGATGGGATGTGCAATAGCCCTCAATTTCCCCGCTGCATGTTCCAATCTTACAACATCTAAATCCAATTTACTCATAATCCAATCTCCATCTAAATTTATACAAAAATAGAAAAATCTAATTTAGATAGAAATTTCAAGTCTAAAAAATTAATACACCCACAAAATAAAATAAGCATTTTGAAGCCAAAAACAACAAAAAGGTTGAGCAATTTTATTACGAAACTCTAATTATTCCATTGGAAGATCAAAAACAAAAGCCATCTAGTTTTTGACCTAACAACAAGAAGTTCGTATTTTATTCAACCATTGATCTAAAGAATAAATTCCATCAGTTCTATATCCTTTTGGAGTGTTTTTCACGGTGGCACACTCCGTGTAAAAATCATGCTCAAAAAACACAACACCGTTCACTTCTGACACCTCCTTCAGGATTGCTTCATTCTCTTGGATAGTCACCAACGGCTTATTATCGTAAGCCATCACCCATGCAGCAGAAAAGTGAGCTGCTGTAGGAAGTAAGTCTCCGGCATAATAAATTTTATATCCAAAATAATTAATAATCGGAATCATCTGAGCTTCGGTATGTCCGTAGAAAAATCGGACTTCAATATTGGGCAATAATTCACCTTCATCCTCAACAAGGTTCAAAACACCTGCTTCCATCAATGGAACAAAATTATCCGGAAAATAAGAAGCTCCATCTCTAACACTTGGATTCAGAGCATATTCGTATTGAGCTTTTGCAACATAATACTTTGCATTTGGAAAAGCCTGAACAAGTTCTCCGCTACCTTCGTCACGGATTACTGCTCCGCCACAGTGATCGAAATGCAAATGCGTGAGAATAACATCTGTAATTTCCTCAGGATTAAAGCCTCGAAGCTTCAAAGAGTTCATCAAAGAAGCATTCCCATTCGGATAATAAAACTTTGTAAAACTTTCAGGCTGCTTATTTCCCATCCCTGTATCAATCAGAATTTTCCGATCTCCATCAACAATCAATAGCGTTCGCATTGCGAAATTGCACATATTCTTATCATCAGAAGGATAAAAACGCGACCACAGCGACTTGGGAACAACACCAAAAGCAGCTCCTCCATCCATCATCAAATTTCCTGTTTCTATAGCATAAAGTTCCATGAATTATTTTTTTTAAAATAAACAAATTAACAAGTATTGAATACCCTCAACAAGAGTCACCATTGTCTAAATTGAATATTATTTTCAAAATCATTCAACAAAATGTCAAAAAAAAAGTTTATACATATAGTAACATAGCAAGAAAAGACCAGTCACAGCAAACCTCAGACAACAACAACAGAACAGGTTTGTATTATTATTGATAAAACACTTAAACCAAAACCATGAAGAAATTTCTTCGTTGCAAATGATCCTATTATGCTTTTCTTGTAAAAAATATTCAAAAACAAACACTATGATATTAGGCGTATGTGAATGGCTCTCAGCACGAACAGAAATTGATGTGAGACTTTTAAGAGCTATTTTTTTAATTGCAGTTATCATCTTCGGAACAGGAATAGCTGCTTATTTGATTTTGTATTTGGTAAAGATTATCACTAATTAAAAATAAATTAATATGAATGAAAATGTTGATAAAGTGCAGGAATACCTAGACTTTGGTGTTAACCTTGCAATTGAGTATGCCCCGAAACTACTACTTGCTATAGTAGTCTTGCTTATCGGTTTCAGACTAATCTCTTGGGCTGTAAAAGCTACCGGACGAACTCTTGAAAAGAGCAAAATGGATGCGACACTTCTTCCTTTCATCAAGTCATTACTGAGTTGGGGGTTGAAAATCATGCTATTAATTGCTGTCGCGGGCATGGTAGGTATCGAAACAATGTCGTTTGTTGCCGTATTGGGTGCTGTTGGTTTAGCAATAGGTATGGCTCTACAAGGAACATTATCAAACTTTGCGGGCGGTATCCTAATATTGGTTTTAAAGCCTTACAAAATTGGAGACCTTGTAAAAACGCAAGGACACATCGGTGTTGTTAAAGAAATTCAAATCTTTAATACAATTTTATTGGATGCACAAAGCAGAACAATTATTCTTCCGAATGGCGCAGTTGCAAATGGCGACATTACCAACTTCACCAGAGAAGGAAAGTTACGTTGTGATATGGTGTTTGGTATAGACTACAACTCTGACATAAAGCTTGCTAAGGATGTACTGATGAAAATTCTAAAGGAAGACAAGCGCGTATTGGAAACTCCGGCTCCTTTCATTGGAGTACTTGAATTGGGCGACAGCTCAGTAAACCTGACAGTAAGACCTTGGGTAAAGACTGCTGACAACTGGGGAGTTTATTTTGACACAATGGAAAAAGGTAAAGTAGCTCTTGAAGCTGCCGGAATCTCAATTCCATATCCTCAAATGGATGTTCATCTCGACAAATAATACTTTGTAAGACAAACACATAAAAAAGCTGTCCAAAAAATAAAAATATCGGACAGCTTTTTTTATATCAAAGAAACATATCATTTCAAGCATTCATCACTTCTTCGAGTTTACAAACCCAAAAGCACTTGATTCGGGTCTTTACCACCGAAAATCATATTTTGAGGATTTTCAAGTAATTCTTTCACTTTCACTAAGAAACCCACAGATTCTCGACCGTCAATAATGCGATGATCATAACTTAAAGCCAAATACATCATCGGATGAATTTCAACCTTTCCATTCACAGCAATCGGGCGTTCCACGATGTTGTGCATACCCAGAATTGCACTCTGCGGAGGGTTAATAATAGGTGTAGACATCATAGAACCAAACACACCACCATTCGTAATTGTGAATGTGCCGCCTGTCATATCTTCAATCGTTATTTTATTATTTCTTGCCTTTATTGCCAGTTCTTTAATTCCTTTTTCGATATCAGCCAAAGACATTTGTTCAGCATTTCTTAACACAGGAACTACTAAGCCTTTCGGAGCACTAACAGCAATTCCCACATCGGCATAGTCATAATAAATAATTTCATCGCCGGATATTTGTGCATTTACTGCCGGGAACTCATTCAACGCCTGAGTAACAGCCATTGTAAAGAAAGACATAAAGCCCAAACCTACACCAAATTCCTCCTTAAAATCATCTTTATACTGCTTGCGAAGTGTCATAATCGGAGTCATATTCACCTCATTGAAAGTAGTCAGCATTGCAGTTTCATTCTTAACAGCCACCAGCCGTTGTGCCAACTTCTTACGAAGCGGAGACATCTTCTTCGCCTCAGAGTCTCGTGTGCCACCCCAACCATGAACAACACCGGAACCTTCCACAGATGTTACCTTATCCTTATTTTCAATAAAAAATTCAACATCTTCTTTTCCCATTCTAAGACTTTTAAAAAAATCTAAAGCCATATCGGCACTTAAATTATTTTCTCTTAGAACTTTTCTTGCAAGTGGAGAAACGTGAATATCTGTCATTTCTTCATTTACGACATCCGTTTTCGGAAGGTCTTTCTTTTCTTCTTTTTGTTCCGCTTTCGGATCAACCTTCTGCTCTTTCAATTCTTCTTTGGGTTCTTCTTTTGCCTGAGGAACACCCTCAGCATCCGTATCTATAGAACAAATGATTGAGCCAACCTCAACAGTTTCACCATCTTCAACCAATATTTTAATCTTTCCACTTTCCTCAGCAGAAATGCTCAAAGTAGCCTTATCAGAATCTACTTCCACAATCTCACTATCTTTTTCTACGTATGCTCCATCTTCAACAAGCCACGCTGCTATCTGAACTTCAGTGATTGATTCTCCCGGGGAAGGGACTTTCATTTCAATAATCATATCGGATTTTTTTTCATGTGTTTATTTTGTAAAACTTCCAACTTCCGCCTTCTAACCTCCGTCTTCCGTCTATACTTACGTCAGGCATAGCCTGTTTCATTCTCTTTTATTTTCTAATTTTTTATGTTTTTGTATTAATTGTTCATGCCAAATTCAAGCTTATCCCAAGAATATTACACCTGAAAAATTCTATCCAGAATATTCTGTTGCTGGATAGCATGAAGTCTGGATGACCCTGTTGCGGGCGAGCCGCTAGCCGGGCGAGCTATAACTTTAAAACCAATACTATCAAAATTATCATGGATATAAGGCCACGGTCCCATGTTAATAGATTCTTCCTGAACCCATAAATGAGTCTTTGCTTTTGAATACTTCTCAAAAAGCCTCATCATTTGTTTTTCCGGCAGTGGGTATATTTGCTCCACTCGAACCACGGCAACATCGTCCCTATTCAGTCGTTTTTTCTCGGTAAAAATATCATAATAAACTTTTCCTGAACACATTACAACTTTTGTTACTTTTTCAGGATCGGCAGTTGCATCATCAATCAACTCCTTAAAACCACCTGTCGTAAATTCTTCAAATGTTGAAACACACAAAGGATGTCGTAATAAACTCTTCGGTGTAAATATTACTAAAGGTTTTCTAATTTTACGATGTATTTGACGGCGCAACAAGTGGAACAAGTTAGCAGGTGTAGTCACGTTAGTCAATTGCATGTTATTCTCAGCACAAAGAGTCATAAAACGTTCTATTCGTGCCGAGCTATGCTCAGGTCCTTGACCTTCATAACCATGAGGAAGCATCAACACCAAATGGTTCATCACACCCCACTTATCTTCAGCACTGTTAAGGTACTGATCAAGAACAATCTGTGCACCATTAAAGAAATCACCAAACTGTGCTTCCCAAATGGTCAGATTATTTGGAGTGGCTAGTGCGTATCCATACTCAAAACCAAGCACGCCATATTCCGACAACGGAGAATTAAAAACACTAAACTTTGCTTGATTTTCATCAAGGTTTTCAAGCGGAATATATCTCTCTTCGGAATCTTCAACAGTAAGCACGGCATGTCGATGTGAAAAAGTACCTCGTTGCGAATCCTGTCCACTAATTCGTACATTGACACCTTCCATCAACAACGAAGCATAAGCCGACAGTTCACCCATTGCCCAGTCGAATGTTTTATTTTGAATCATTTTCTCACGATCCTTGTTCAGTTTCATTGTCTTACGATAAAACTTACGATCTTCGGGAAGCGCGACAATTCGATTTGCAATATACTGCAATTCATCTTCTTTAATAAACGTATCCGGTGAAGAATCAAAATCTTCGGGAACAGCTTTTCGAAATCCTTTCCACGTTGTTTCCAAGAAGTTTTCGATATGTGCACGATCTATTTCTTTGGAAGCAACCAAGTTTGACTCCAGCAAGTTGGTAAATTCTGTATCAATCTCATCTTTTTGTTTCGCTATTTCCGGTTCTTCCTTCGCAAGTTTTTCCAAATAAAAGTCACGCGGATTTCTGTGCTTTTCTATTACCTTATATAAAATAGGCTGTGTAAATCGAGGCTCATCACCTTCGTTATGACCATATTTTCTGTAACACAAAAGATCGATGTAAATATCTTTGTTAAATCTATTTCGAAATTCCATTGCAAACTGAACAGAATAAACTACAGCTTCCACATCATCGCCATTCACGTGAAGAATTGGCGATTGAGTAATTTTCCCCACATCGGTACTATAGGTAGAAGATCGGGCTTCCAGATAGTTTGTTGTAAAACCAATCTGATTGTTAACCACTATGTGAATGGTACCTCCGGTAGAATAACCTTCGAGCTCCGACATCTGCGCAACTTCATACACAACACCTTGCCCGGCAATTGAAGCATCACCGTGTATAAGGATAGGCACAATCTTATTTTGATTTTTATTATACCGCAAATCTATTCTCCCTCGGGTAATACCTTCAACCACAGGAGCAACAGCTTCAAGGTGCGAAGGGTTCGGAGCAATGGTAAGTTTTATATCCTTACCTATCATTGTTTTTCGAACCGAAGTGTAGCCGAGGTGATACTTCACATCTCCCTGTAAGGTTTCATCCTCATACTGTTTTCCGTCAAATTCGGAGAAAATATGATGAAATGATTTCTTAAAAATATTTGCAAGAACATTCAAGCGACCACGGTGCGGCATACCGATAACAAACTCTTCGATATTCAAACGAGCACCTTTTTCAATAATGGCATTAAGTGCCGGAATAAGACTTTCAGCACCTTCTAAAGAAAATCGCTTTTGACCCGGAAATTTTTTATGAATAAACTTTTCATATAAAACAGCCTTGCTTAATGATTTCAGAATTAAAAATTTTTCTTCCTTACTGAAAAAAGGAATATTTTGTCCTGCCTCCATGCGAGATCGCACCCAGTTTTCAACTTCATTATTTCGAATATATCTATATTCTACACCTATGGATTCACAATAAGTTTTTTCAAGGTGTTGTATTATTGTACTCAGTTTAGCCTTACCGATACCAATTTCACTACCGGCTTGAAACTCTCTGTCAAGATCGTCCTTAGTCAAGCCAAAATTCTCAATATCCAAGGTAGGTTGATACTTTCGACGTACACGTACGGGATTGGTTCTTGTGAAAAGATGCCCCCGCGAACGGTAGGCATTAATAAGATTTATAACCTTAAATTCTGTTGAAATAACAATACAATCATCTCCTGTGGGAGCCGGATCATAATTTGCTTGCGAAAAATCAAATCCAAGAAAAAAAAGTCTCCACTCCTGATCGACTGATTCAGGATTTTCTTTGAATTGTTTGTACAAGTCTTCGATAACAGCGCCATCGGCACCATTCAAATATGAAAATTTATCCATCTGCGTTGAACCTTTGTATAACAAATATACGAGTTTTACTTTGTCTCCGTAATAAAATACCAAAATTACCCATTTTTGAAGGCTTTTAAACAAACACAGCACCAAGGACTAAGCCCAACTGCATCGCTTATTCAAAATGGTCATTCTCCTCAAAACGAAATAATTTGAATGTATTCGGTTATTACATCGAAAAAAAGATATAACATGATTTAGAAACAATAAACAAAGTAAACCCCAGATTGTTGAGCACAAATCCCCAAGTTTACAAGCAACCACTATCTAAAACTTTTTTAAATTAAGAATAATCTCCGTTTTTTCACTTATCACCTCATAAAATCCTTATATTTACGACTTTATTGTAAACATTTTTGATATGACACCTGAAGACAATAAGGTTGTTGAAAAAAAAGAAATTGTTGTAAAATTTGTTGGCGACTCCGGAGATGGTATGCAATTGACGGGTTCGCTATTTTCAGACACCACAGCTATAGCGGGGAACGATTTGGCTACATTTCCGGATTATCCTGCTGAGATACGGGCACCACAAAATACGGTAGCCGGCGTATCAGGATTCCAAATACATTTTGGTAGAGAGAAAATTCACACTTCCGGAGACTTGGTTGATGTGCTGATAGCAATGAACCCGGCCTCATTGAAAGCAAATCTAAAATGGGCAAAAGTTGGAGCAACAATTATTGTTGATGCCGACGCTTTTGTACCGAAAGCTTTTGCAAAAGCCGGCTATGAGCAAAGCCCTCTGGAAGATGATAGTTTAAACAACTATAACCTCATCAAGGCTCCAATAACCAAGCTTTCAAAAGAAAGCTTAACGGGCATGCAGGTTGATACAAAAACTGTTTCAAAAAGTAAAAACATGTTTGCTCTTGGAATAGTTTTTTACATTTTCAACCGCAACTTTGATCACGCCGACAAGTTCCTTGAAAAGAAGTTCGGCAAGAAACCTTTAATCGTTGAAATCAACAAAAAGGTGCTCCGAGCAGGGTTTAACTACGCCGACACCATTGAAGCTCTGGAATCGACCATTGATGTTCCGGCAGCAAACATAGAAAAAGGCAGATACCGAAATATTACGGGAAACACTGCTACGGCTTGGGGTTTTCTTGCTGCATCAGAAAGATCAAAAAGACCTTTATTTTTAGGTTCATACCCCATTACTCCGGCAACGGAGATTCTTCAAGAATTGTCTAAACACAAATCTTTAGGAGCTCGGGTTTTTCAGGCTGAGGACGAAATTGCCGGCATCACTTCGGCTATCGGTGCTGCATACGCGGGGAATCTCGCTCTCACATCCACTTCCGGACCGGGGCTTTCACTAAAAAGCGAAGCTATTGGTCTGGCAGTAATCACCGAGTTGCCTCTAGTGATCGTTAATGTTCAACGAGGCGGTCCTTCGACAGGTCTTCCGACAAAGTCGGAACAATCGGATTTGCTTCAAGCCTTATTTGGACGAAATGGCGATGGCTCTACCATTGTAATTGCGGCTTCATCTTCATCGGACTGCTTTGACTATGCCTACATGGCTGCAAAGCTTGCCTTGGAACACATGACTCCCGTTATTCTTCTGACAGACGGATATTTAGCAAACGGTTCTTCTTTATTCAAGATTCCGAAAGTAGCTGATTTACCATCCATTACACCAAGAATCGCAAAAGAAAACGATCCAAACTACAAGCCTTACCGCCGCGATGAAACCACACTCGCCAGAGAATGGGCAATTCCGGGGACAGAAGGTTTACGTCACCGCATCGGTGGTCTTGAAAAAAGTGATATTTATGGTGAGGTTTCCACAGACCCACTCAATCATGAAAAAATGGTTTGCCTGCGCGAAGAAAAAGTTCAACGAGTAGCAAACTACATCCCGGAACAAACAGTCGTTGGCGAAGAAGAAGGCGAACTACTCGTCGTAAGCTGGGGCGGCGCAAAAGGACCTGTGCTTTCTGCCGTGCAGGAAGCTCTGAAAACCGGTACGAGTATCGCGCATGCACATTTCAATTACATTCAGCCACTACCAAAAAATACCGCCGAATTATTTGCGAAATACAAAAAAATTGTGGTTTGCGAATTAAACCGCGGTCAGTTTGTAAACTATCTGAGAATGACACACCCCGAGTTTCGTTATGAGCAATTCAACAAAGTTCAGGGGCTTCCATTTATGATCAGTGAGTTAACAAATAAGTTTAATCAATTAATTAAAGGGAAATAAGATGCAAACACGTTCAATTCCAAAAAGTCCGGTAGCACTTTCAAAGAAAGATTTCCAAAATGACCAAATGGTAAAATGGTGTCCCGGATGTGGCGACCACGCAATTCTTAAATCGGTTGAAAAAGTTTTCCCACAATTAGGGTACAAAAAGGAAAACTATGTTGTCGTTTCAGGCATCGGCTGTTCTTCACGGTTTCCTTACTACATGGATACTTACGGTATTCATGGCATTCATGGTCGTGCTGCGGCAATTGCCAGTGGCGTAAAACTTGCAAACCCCGAGCTAAGTGTGTGGATGATTACCGGAGATGGCGACTGTATGGCTATCGGAGGAAATCATTTTATTCATGTTGTTCGTCGAAATATTGACATTAATATTCTTTTGTTCAACAACCAGATTTACGGCTTAACAAAAGGACAGTTTTCACCTACCACACCGTTGGGAAAGATTACCAAAACGTCACCACACGGAACGATTGATTACCCTTTCAATCCGGGAGAACTCGTTCTTGGTGCTCAAGGTCAATTTTTTGCCCGTACCCTAGACACCAATCCAAAGTTGATGACTGCCGCCATGATTGAAGCCGCAGAGCACGAAGGTGCCTCAGTGGTCGAAATCCTGCAAAACTGTGTTATCTTTAACGATAAAACACACAACCTTATCACTGATAAAAAAACCAGAGCAGAAAACCAATTGCATCTCGAACACGGCAAACCAATGATTTTTGGTGAAGCCATGAACAAGGGCATTCGTCTTAACGGACAACATCTGGAAGTTGTCACCATCGGTGAAAACAATATTACTGAAGATGACATTTTAGTTCATGATAAATATCAGAAAGAACCCGGCATACATCTAATGCTGTCGAAAATGGCTCCGCCGGAGTTTCCTGTAGCACTTGGTGTTATTCGATCAGTAAAGCGTCCAACCTATGACGCGGTTTTCAATGAGAAAATTGCTCACGAACAAGAACATAACCCCATTCAATCGGTTGATGACCTGTTGAACAGTGGAGACACTTGGGAAATATAAAATGAAATTGCCACATTCAAAAGGTTGTCTTTATCGGCAACCTTTTTTTATATCTCCAAAAAAATTAACAACAAAGCTGTTATCAAACAAATTATAAACCTTTTGCATTGAGGATAATTGTATTTTTGCAGATCTCTTATGGAAGCATTATATCAAAAAGTTTCAAACTTTATCACAGAGCATGACCTAATCAACAATGAGGATCACATTCTTATTGCCTTTAGCAGTGGAAGAGATTCTGTGGCTCTTGCTCATCTACTTCTTTCACTCAATTACAAAATTGCATTGGCGCATTGTAACTTCAAACTACGTGGTCAAGATTCCCTTCGTGATGAAGAGTTTGCAAAAAATTGGGCTTTAACCTTCAACATTCCATTCCATTCCATTCAGTTTGATACTACAGCTTATGCCGAAAAAGAAAAGCTATCCATACAGATGGCTGCCAGAGAGTTGCGCTACAATTGGTTCAAAAACTTACAAAAAACGCATCAATACGATAAAGTAGCAACGGGACACCACCAAAATGATAATATCGAAACGATACTCATCAACTTGATTCGCGGAACAGGCATATCAGGAATGCGCGGAATCCCCACAAAAAGAGATCAAATCGTAAGACCTATTCTCTGCTTAAACAGAAAAGAAATTGATGCTTATATAACTGATAACAAACTAAGTTTCAGAGAAGACATCACAAATGATCAGGAAAAATACATGAGAAATAAAATTCGCCACAAAATACTTCCCGTTTTGGAAGAACTCAACCCTGATGTGATAAATACATTCTTTGAAAGTGCTCGACACATCGAAGCTTCCGAAAGAATTATTAACCATTCCTTGGAGCAATTCAAAAAATTGTATATCTCGGAAAACCAAGATCAAACAACCATTGATACATCAAAACTGATCACAAAAGAAATTCCGAATAATCTTTTATTCTACGTATTAAAAGATTACAATTTTAATGCAGAACAAGTAAAAGAAATCATAACAGCACTTTCAAACGAAAGCGGAAGACAGTTCCTGAATAATAAATATCGTTTGTTGGTTGACCGGAAGAAGCTTTTGATACAAAAAAACAATACCAACGACACACAAACATACAAATTGTATGATGTACCAAGTGAATGGAATAAAAACATAAAGCTCATTTTCCAAAAGCAACCTTTTACTAAGAAATCTGTCATTGATATTAACCCTTCGACAGCACAACTGGATTTTGACACACTTGAATTTCCGCTGTGCATACGAAAATGGAAAAAAGGGGACAGGTTTTGTCCGATAGGAATGAAAGGCAGTAAATTGGTCAGTGATTTTTTTATTGACCAAAAATTGAGCCTTTTTGAAAAAGAAAAAACTTGGATTCTTGAATCAAATCATAAGATTGTGTGGATAATAGGCTACCGCATTGATGATCGATTCAAGATCAGGGAATCGACAAAAAACATTTTGAAAATTCACCTTGAAGAAACAAATGAAACAGGCTGTGGCGTAGGTGTAGACGGAGGGCGGAAGACGGAAGTCGGAAGTCGGAAGTCGGAAGTCGGAAGTCGGAAGTCGGAAGTTTTAAAAAATAAACACATGAACAATAAAAACACATAAAATATAAAAAATATATGAAAAGGATTAGTGTATTACTAATTAGTATCCTTTCATTAGGGATGCTATATTCCAATTCATGGGCACAAGGCAACGATGGTATTCTTAAGCCCATAGAATGGTCTTTTGACAAAAAAGATTTAGGTAATGATGAATTTGAGCTTCAATTTACGGCAAAAATTGAAAACCGATGGCATCTGTACTCGCAGCATGTTCCGGGCGAAGAAGGACCTCAGCCGACAATCTTTGAATTTAAGAAATCAGATAAGTACAAACTTATTGGTAAGGTAGAAGAACCAAAGCCTGAGCAAGAGTTCGATAAGAACTTTAATATGATGCTAAAATACTTCTCTCACGAAGTTACTTTTAAGCAAAAAATTAAAGTACTTAAATCTGAACCTTTTACTATTGAAGGTTTTGTAGAGTTTATGAGCTGTGATGATACGCGCTGTCTACCTCCGTCAGAGGTTGAATTTTCGTTCAACATAGGTTCAGGCGACAATTCCGAAAAAAGCGGCAACACTGAAAGCGGCATTCTCCAACCCGTGAAATGGACTACTGAGGTTAAAAGCATCGGTGATAACAAATATGAAGTTATCATGAATGCGGCAATCGACAAAGGCTTCCACCTTTACACACAAAAAGAACTCGAAAACGGTCCGCTTCCAACATACATTGAATTTGAAGCAAACCCTTCGTATAAACTTATTGACAAACCACAAGAAACAATGACTCCACATTCGGAGTTCGATAAAGTTTTTAATCTCGAAATAGCTTCTTACGATGACAAAGCACAGTTTGTTCAGGTTATTGAAGTAACAGATGGCGCTCCTTTCAAACTCAAAGGATTTATTGAATATCAAGTTTGTAACGATACCGGTTGTGTTTTCCTAACTGAAGATTTAGAGATAGATGTTACTCCAAAAGAAAAAAAAGCTTCCGGTTCTCTTTGGGCTATTATCATTGAAGCTATTCTTTGGGGTTTTGCAGCATTGCTGACTCCTTGTGTGTTCCCAATGGTTCCGATGACGGTATCTTTCTTTATGAAAGGTGGTGACAACAAAGTGAAAAGCCGAATTATGGCTTCGACCTATGGTATTTCTATCGTAATTCTTTACACGCTCCCAATTGCGGCAATTATCTTTATCACCTACCTTTTAGGCGGTGAATCCGTAACCTCTGACATTTTCAACTGGCTATCAACCCACTGGTTGCCAAATATTCTTTTCTTCTTAATATTTATGGTTTTTGCCGCTTCGTTCTTCGGTGCTTTTGAAATTGTTCTTCCAAGCAGTATGGTAAACAAAGCCGATTCAAACGTAGATAAAGGTGGGCTTGTTGGAGCATTCTTTATGGCATTAACACTTGTACTGGTTTCATTCTCATGTACAGGTCCTATCGTGGGTACAATCATTGTGAAATCAACACAGGGTGAAATATGGGAACCGATCATCACGATGATTGCCTTCTCAACAGCCTTTGCTCTTCCGTTTACTTTGTTTGCATTCTTCCCGTCATGGTTAAACAACCTTCCAAAATCAGGTGGATGGCTCAACTCCGTGAAGGTTGTGCTTGGTTTTATCGAAGTAGCTTTAGGATTGAAGTTTTTAAGTATGGCTGATCAAACCTACCACTGGGGAATCCTCGATCGTGAGGTTTATTTAGCAATTTGGATTGTAACATTCACTTTATTAGGATTCTACCTATTAGGAAAGCTTAAATTCAAGCACGATAGTGACATGCCTTACCTCGGCGTTGGTCGTCTTTCACTGGCAATCATCACCTTTGCTTTTGTTATCTACATGATTCCGGGTATGTGGGGTGCTCCTTTGAAAGTACTTTCCGGTTATCTACCTCCACAAACAACTATTGATTTTGATGTCAATAAGATCGTTCGTGATAATATGAAAACGATTTCGGTAAATACAGGCACAAGCAATGCTTCTCACAAAAAGGTAAGCCAAACTTGTAGCACTCCAAAATATGCGGACTTCTTGCACCTACCTTTGGGCATTGAAGGTTACTTCGACTACGAACAAGCATTGGAATGTGCAAAAGAACAGGGCAAACCTTTGTTTATTGATTTTACAGGTCATGCCTGTGTGAATTGTCGCGAAATGGAACAAAATGTATGGTCCGACCCGGAAGCACTTAAACGCCTAAGAAATGATTTCGTGGTAGTGGCTCTTTACGTTGACGATAAAAAAGTATTGCCGGAAGATGAATGGGTAGTTTCTACTTATGATGGCAAAACAAAAAAATCAATTGGCAAAATTAATGCAGACATCCAAGTATCAAAATATCGCCAAAATGCACAGCCGTTCTACGTTATAGAAGGTCAGGAAGGCGAACAAATAGGTGGTAATTTCTCTTACGACAAGGATGTTAGTAACTTTATCAAGTTCCTTGATAATGCCAAGGCTAAATATGACGAAAAATACAACAAATAATATTTTAACATTTAGTTAAATACTTTGTTACACTAATTTAGTTAATATTGAGACGCAGCAATTGTTGCGTCTCTTTTTATTTTATTTAAATCTATAAACAGACAAGGTTTGAGATCATTATTAAAACATACGGCGGAATAACTAAAATGATATTCCGTACTCAGACTTTGTTAAAAATTTTAAATCTATGAGAAAGCATATACTCCTCATTCTTTTTGCATTAGCAACTCCTTATTTAATAAACGCTCAGGATTTCACACCAATATCCACAGGCATTCAAGGTGTTTGGAAAAGTAGTATCGACTGGGGCGATTACGATAATGATGGTGATCTTGACTTGTTACTGTGTGGAGGCATAAATACCTCCGCAAAGGCAAGCTTCATCTACAACAACAACAATGGTGAATTTGAAGATTCCGGCATAAGTATTCCTGCGATGATAAACGGATCTGCAACATGGGGAGACGTTGACGGCGACAAAGATTTAGACATTCTGATGACCGGACTCTTAGATGGTGAAACGGTTCTCTTTTTAAATGAAAATGGGAGCTTTAGTGAACATCCGAGCAGTGGAATTTCCAACATGGGAGAAACCACAGTTTCGGAATGGGGCGACTTTGATAATGACGGTGATCTTGATGTTGCTCTGGCAGGCGATTACATTACCCACATTTATGAAAACCAAGGAAATCTAAACTTTTCACTCTATAGTTTTAACATTATAGGACTTAACAACGCCACACTGCGATGGGTTGACTATGACAATGATGGCGACCTCGACCTTTCGATGCAAGGACACGATGGTACGGGACCGCATTTCTACTTATACAAAAACACTCCGGAAGGCTTTGTAGAAACAACCATTAACTTTCTCGGACTTATGAGTGGCGATATGCAATGGGCAGATTATGACAATGACGGAGACATGGACTTGATTCGGTGCGGGTTCGATGATAACTTGGTTGGACACACCATTATTTATAGAAATGATGGACAAGAGCGTTTCAAGAATTTAGGGCTATCCCTTCAAGAAGCAGCTACCTCATCCGCTGCTTGGGGTGATATTGACAATGATGGCGATCTTGATTTGCTGATTAGCGGTCGCTGCGTTGGTTGTGGAGTCATTGCCACCAATATCTACAGAAATAAAGGAAATGATGAATTTGTAACCGTGTACAACTCCATGACAGATGTTCAACGCTGTGCTGTGTCTTTGGTTGATTTTGATAATGATGGTGATGTTGACCCTTTCATCACAGGAGAAAACTCGACAGGAAACCCTGTATCTCACCTGTACAGAAACTCATTAAACAGCAACGATTTTCACACAAACTCCAATCCCGAAGCTCCAACAAATTTACAAGTTGAAGTAAGCGGAAATGATGTGGTTTTGAGTTGGGATGCCGCAACCGACGATTACACTCCGGAATCTTCACTCACTTACAATCTTTGCGTTGGAACATCACCTGACGCTTATGACCTTATCGTCCCTATGGCGGATATTGTGGATGGCACACGTTACATTTCTCGGCATGGAAATACCAGCACAAGCAGAAGTTGGAATCTTAATGACATAGCAGACGGAACTTACTACTGGGCAGTACAAACGATTGATCATGGCTTTAAGGGCTCTACGTTCTCCCACGGTGAAAGTTTCACCATTAACACTATTGATGTAAGCCATAATGAAACACAGCGAAGCTTGCTCTACCCTGTTCCAGCTACAAATAGTCTACATATCGAAAGCAATGAAAATTTGAAAAGCGTAGAAATATACACCATTTCCGGAACAATGATAAAACGCTTTGAAAAACCTTCTACCAATCAATTCAACATTAGTGATATAGATACAGGCATCTATTTTGCAAGAATTTATAAGAAAAATAAAGCCATAGAAAATATAAAATTCATGGTGTTGAAATAATTTTTATAGCCAACGAGCTTACTTCCGCAAGGTTTTTTCAAAGTAACTCCATTTTGTAATGGAGAAACATCATCAGGAAATTAATATATCCTGTGGTAAAGAAAATAACCTTGCGGATTTTAGAATTTATATTTCCCCACACATAATCAAAAAAACACCTACCTTTGTAAAGAACCTATAAAAGCCCATTGAAATGTGTGAGAAAAAAAGAAAATATATCAACCCCTTGACAGATTTCGGATTCAAAAAACTTTTTGGCACTGAACCCAATAAAATACTTCTCATTGATTTTCTGAATCAGATACTCCCCGACCGGAAAATAAAAGACCTGAGCTATTCACCAACAGAAAAACTGGGTTTGACCGAGATGGATAGAAAGGCTATTTTTGATTTGCATTGCATCGGGGACAATGACGAACGCTTTGTTGTGGAAATGCAAAAAGCAAAGCAAAACTACTTCAAAGACAGAAGTGTGTTTTACGCATCCTTTCCAATTCAAGAGCAGGGCAAAAAGAACGAATGGGAATATGAATTAGCCCCTGTATACTTGGTTGGAATACTTGATTTTATTTTTGAAGACCATAAAAGCGAAAAGGAACTTTTGCATGTTGTAGAGCTTAAAAATCAAGACTGTGAAGTCTTTTACGACAAGCTAAAATTTATCTATGTGGAATTGCCGAAGTTCAAAAAAACAGAAGAAGAATTAGAAACACTTTTTGATAAGTGGATGTATGTTTTCACACATCTATCGGAATTGCAAGACCGTCCTAAGAAATTGCAAGAGCGAATCTTTACCCAATTATTTGAAGCTGCCGAAATTGCAAAATTCACCCCAACAGAAAGAAAAAACTACGAGAAAAGCTTAAAGTATTATCGAGATATTAAAAGTGTGGTAAGCTCTTCGAGAGAAGAAGGACGAGAAGAGGGAATCAAAGAGGGACGCGAAGAAGGAAGGCAAGAAAGAAACATCGAAATTGTTAAGCAAATGAAAAAGGAGGGTTTTTCAAACGAACAAATCAAAAAAATAATGGGTCTGAGCGATAATGAAATCGAAAGGGTATAGCGAAAAGTCGAAATATATACCTAACTACCACTTTACTTCTGTAAGCTTTTTTTTCAAAAAAATTTCCAAATAAAGATGTTGAAAAAAAAAAAAAAATATTTTACATCTAAAAATATCCTTATACATTTGTCTTGTAGCTTGTCTTTGGTACTGTTTTGTTCGCACTGCAAAGGCGCTAAAATTTATAAAAACTTCATATTATTAATAATCAATGAACAATATTCATGGGGAGGTTCTGATCATTAATTAAAATGAAAAAATAATTTACAACTACATAATAAGAATTGATAAAAATCTTTACCTTTGACACTGCTTAAAAGCAAGTTTTCTTGTTAATTCTTATAAAAAATCAATTTTTATGAAGAAAATATTCGTATTATTTTGCATAAGTATGCTTACTGCAACAACATCTTTCGGACAAATAAGCATTGAGGCAAAAGTGCTTTCCGGAATAACTAAAAGAAGTGTAGTTCAAAAAGATCGTAGGTATTTTTCCATGACTAATAGGTATGAATCGGGATTGGCTTTGCAATCGGGCGCAACTGTCAACTACAAACTCCCCCTTTCATTCACTGTACGAATAAGCAGTGGCGTCTATTACACACGTCTTTCGGATCGTCATCTTTGGGTTGGTAGACGTGTTGACAACATTAATAAAAATATGTTAACGTTTCCGTTGGAAGTGGAGTTTCAAACAATTAGCCCCAAAACCTTACTTTCAATCGGGGCTGAGCTAAACATGGATACTAAAAAGTACAAGCCGAACCCTTATTTTGATATATCAAAAACTTTTTGGAGTTTGAATATTGGCATAAAGCAACAACTTTTCAATCGCTTTTTCATTGGCATAGAAGCAAAAAGCGACCTTCAACCGTTTGAATATTCCAATTATCATCAAGGGAACAGGCATGTTGATCATGTTACTGCTCATTATCATTATAGTATTCTTGGAGGCATTTATTATCAAATATTTACTTTTAATAACTAAGAGCTGTATGTGGTCGATATGGAAACCGCTATTAACGATATGTTGCGCAGTGCTACTTTGCGATGCCGGCTTTTCGCAGAGTTATACCCTTTCGGGTCAACTCATTGGAGCAGAAACCAATGATGCCGTTTCGTCTGCCCACTGCTACGACAAAACAAGCAATAAAAGAGCAATTACAAATAGTTACGGTCATTTTAAGCTTGAACTTCCTGCCGGAAAACACACGATCTTGTTTAGCCATGTTGCTTACAAAAATGATACGCTCGAAATAGATCTAAAGCAAGACACCTTGATACAGAGCTATTTATTTCCACGAGAAATAGCAGGAGTCGAGATTGTATCGAATCAGCCCATTCACAAGCAAGTAATTCTGGGAAAACTAAATCTGAGTCCTCAAGAGATCAAATCAATTCCAACGACTTTTGGCGAGGTTGATATTTTCAAATCCATAGCACAATTGCCGGGAGTTACGACAAACAACAACGGACAATCGGGAATTTTTGTCAGAGGTGGTGGACGCTACGGAAATCAAGTGTTGATAGACAATATTCCGGTATATAGCCTGTCACACGGTTTTGGTTTTATTTCGATGTTTGACGACAATGTTATCTCCGATCTTGATTTTTATAAAGGCGGTTTTCCGGCTCGCTACGGCGACTTTACTTCTTCGTTAATCAACATTCACATAAAGGAAGGGAACAAAGAAAAGATACATGGTGAGGTCAGCCCGGGATTAATAAAAAGTAAGTTTATGCTCAACGGACCTATTGGAAAAAAACTGAATTTCATAGTTGCTGCCCGAACAACAAATATGAACCCCATCCTCTATTTTTTTAATAAAATTGGAGGATTAACCGATTCGAATGATGATTTTAAATATAATTTCTACGATGTCAACGCAAAACTCAGCTACAATCCAAACACCAAGCATAAAGTTTGGTTAAATATTCTGAACTCAAAAAACCGCTTGAAAACCATTCAAAACCTTTTCTCCCCAATGAACGACGAAAACGAAGTTGAAAATGGAATGTATAGTCGTATGCTGGCACTTCAACACTTTTGGTTTTACAATTCAAACATCACAATCAACAACTCCATCTCGTGGACAGGTTTTCGGAACAATCTATTTAACAAATATTCGGAAAACTATTCCTCTCCCTTCCTAAACGAAGAAATTTCAGACTTCAACACCTCAATTTCATCAATTAACACCAAATCGCGCATAAGCATTTCGTATTTCACAAATCATCAGCTGCAAATCGGATTGAAAGGACAGTTTTACGACTACAAACCCATAAAATCAACCTACAAGAATTTAATAAATGGCGAAATAGTATCGTTTAAAGGTATCGAAAGTGAGAGTCGCCGCAGTCAAAACTTTGCAGTTTTCCTCGAAGATGAATACATGCCAAATCATAAACTCTCAATCAATGGAGGCATTCGCCTAAACCTATTTACGAGCGACAAAACCTATCTGAATTTTGAACCACGCATTTCGCTCCGACACGAATTGAGCGAAAACCTGTCGTACAAAGTCAGCTATGCCGACATAAATCAGAATTTCAGATCTTTAGATGCGAGCTTTCAGGGCATTGGAAATGAAATCTATTTAATGACAGATTCTGTTTACAAACCTGTCAGAGCACGAATAGCAGCTGCCGGATTTTTCGGATATCTCCCGAAAGCAAAACTGGAATGGAGTGCCGAACTGTATTACAAGCATCTGAACAATATAAGCTACATCAAGTACCTGAGCTCTTTTGAGTTTATTGAAACGCCTTTAAATGAGAAAGTTCACAACTCCGGTATCGGAAAAAGTTATGGTTTGGAAGTGTTTATGAAATACAATCCCGGCAAAAGAGTATTATTGAGTTTGTCCTACACCCTGTCACGCTCAACAACACAACTCCCGACCTTCAACAAGGGCTTGCGCTTTGTCAACAATCAAGACCGAACGCACGACATATCACTCTCAGGAACCTACAAACTCAACAAAAACAAACACTTAAACTTTTTGTGGGTATTCAACTCAGGCACTCCCATAACATTGCCGATAGGTTATATTCCCAACAATGAATATCAAAATGCTCACTACATTTACGGCGAAAACAATAACCAACGACTGCCGCCCTATCACAGGCTCGACATCAGCTACACGGCAAACTGGGTATCGAAACGCGGATGGGAAAAAAGCGTCACATTAAGCCTTTATAATGCATACATAAGGGTTAATCCTGTTTATATTTATTTTAAAAATAATAAGGTGAAGAAAAAAGATAATTTGTTTGTTCTTCCTTCAATTTCCTACACAATAAAATTCTAACCTCTATGAAAAAATTTAGCGCAATAAGCCTCCTCTTAATTGGGATTGCAATGTTTCAATCTTGTATAACAAAAGAAATTGACTACGAAAATTATTTTGAAGAAAACAAAATTGTGGTTACAGGTTTTATCACACCAAACCAAGCCGATGTTTTACTCACGAAGATGGTTTCGCCCTTTGACATTGAGGATTCCGATGATCTACAAAACCCGAAAGCATTCATTTATGAGGGCGATCGTCTGTTTGCCGAATTGAAAAGCGATAACAACAGAATATTTCACCTTCCGGCAGCAAAAAGCTTCAACCCGCATGCCGAATACACTCTGAAAGTTTCGAGCGACAAACTCGGTGAAGCAATGTCTAAACCTGTGCACTTTCCTAGAAAACCGGAATTAATCTTTGACAGTGTTTCCAAAACAAAACCGAATGAGCTGAAAGTATACTACCATATCAATGATGATCCCGAAATGGAAAACCATTACTACGTATTTAGTTATCTGAACGGAGAGAGTGATTTTCAAGACGAATATTTCAATCCTTACAACATGTTTGATGATAGTCAAGATTTACATTTAACTCAAACGTTTTACATTCCCCAAGATACATCAACATTAGATACGGATTCGGTGAAGATCGTTGTGTGCAACCTATCCGATGAAATCAGCAAGCACCTGCAATCCATTACTGACAATGAAGATTATCAAGAAATTCCGCTTATTGATGGCATAAACCCTGTTTTTATGAATATCATTGACGGAGTTGGCATTTTTGGCACCTACAACACCGATACGATTACATATGTGATTCCGAAATAATTACACGGTCTTAGAAGTTTCGTTTCAGGTGATCAATTTCTCGACGATCTTTTTTGGTTGGGCGACCTGCTCCACGGTCTCGAAACTCCATATTAATTTTACGTTCCATTTTCAAACGATCGTATTCTTCTTTTGGTGTATGATCAATCATGTGTTCGGAAACCAATTTTGCAGAGACACGGTTTTTAAGCGTTGTTTTCACTTCCACCATTCTTTTTAATGAACCGACTTGCACTTCAATACAATCCCCCACACGCACTTCACGCGAAGCCTTCAGTAAAAGTCCGTCCATACGTACTTTTCCGGCTTTACAAGCATCAGCAGCTTGGCTGCGAGTTTTAAAAATCCTCACAGCCCACAACCATTTATCTACTCGAATACTTTCTAACATGGCTATTTTTGTCGGAAATACACCCTAATCGGAACACCTTTCAAAGCAAAGTTTTCTCTGATTTTATTTTCAAGAAAACGCGCATAAGCTTCTTTCACATCATTCGGTAAGTTGCAGAAAAATGCGAAAGAAGGTACTTTTGTCGGTAATTGCGTAACAAACTTGATTTTGATATATCGACCTCGACTACCAATTCCCGGAGGGTAATTATCAATGTAAGGCAGGAGAACATCATTCAACTTCGAGGTAGGCACCTTGCGTCTTAGGTTTTCGTTCACTTCCTTAATAGCCTCCATCACCTTAAAAATACGTTGCTTATTCAACACCGAAGTATAAATAATATGAATATCCGTAAATGGAGCTAATTTTTCATGAATCATTCTGGTATACTCAATGTGTGTATTTGTATTTTTTTCCAGAAGATCCCACTTGTTAACGACCACAACAACTCCCTTATTGTTTTTCTGAATCAGTCGGAATATATTCATATCCTGAGCTTCAAAGCCTTCGGTAGCATCAATCATCAACACACAGATGTCTGAATTTTCAATCGTGCGGATGGAGCGCATTACCGAATAAAACTCAATATCTTCGTGCACTCTTGATTTACGTCGCAAGCCCGCGGTATCCACAAGCATAAAGTCAAATCCAAAGGCATTGTACCGTGTAAACACAGCATCGCGCGTAGTTCCGGCAACAGGAGTTACAATATTTCTATCTTTACCCAAAAGCGCATTGATAATGGATGATTTTCCAACATTCGGACGACCAACAAAAGCTACACGAGGAAGCTCTTCATAATCCTCAATATCCTCATTTTCAAACTCAGCAACAATAGCATCCATCAATTCACCCGTGCCTGTGCCCGACTGTGCCGAAATCGCATATATCTCGCCCAAGCCAAGCTGATAGAACTCCACAGCTTCGGACTCTGCTCCCGGAGTATCGCATTTATTTGCAGCCACAAAAATCTTTTTATTAGAACGGCGCAATAAATTCGCTACATCCTTATCCATATCAGTAAGACCATCACGAGCATCTACAATAAATAAAATCAAATCCGACTCATCAATTGCCAACATTGCTTGTTTACGAATTTCTTCTTCAAACACATCATCAGAACCATGAACATAACCACCGGTATCGATAATCGAAAACTCTTTACCATTCCAATCTGATTTTCCATAATGACGATCTCGTGTTACGCCACTCACAGGGTCAACTATAGCATCCCGCGTTCCAACCAAACGGTTGAAAAAAGTTGACTTCCCTACATTAGGTCTCCCTAATATTCCTAGAATATTTCCCATATTTTTTATGATTATTGGTTGTAATAACCAAATCGTTTTAATTGTGTTTCATCATCTCGCCAGTCTTTCACCACTTTCACATACAATTCCAAGAAGACTTTTTTATCGAAAAACTTCTCCATATCCAAACGTGCTTCAGTTCCGACGCGTTTAAGCGCTGAACCTTGATGTCCGATAATAATTCCTTTTTGGCTCTGACGGGCGACAAAGATAACTGCTTTTATTCGAATAATCTTTTCTTCATCCTTAAATGATTCAACAGCAATCTCTACAGAGTATGGAATTTCTTTTTTATAATGGAGCAATATTTTCTCACGAATAATTTCAGAAACAAAAAATCGCTCACTTTTATCTGTTAATGAATCCTTTGGAAAATATGCTTCACTCTCCGGGAGCTTTTCCAACAAGCGATCAAAAACACTTTCCAAGTTAAACTTATTCAATGCCGACACCGGAATAACCTCAGCATTTTTTAAAACCTTGCTCCATTGCTCTATCTTTTCCACCACAGTTTTCTGATCACTAAGGTCAATTTTGTTGATAAGCAGCAAAACAGGAACGCCCGACTTATTGAGTTTATTTACAATTTCCTCATTGATTTCCTTCTCGCCAACCTCAACCATATAAATAAAAACATCGGCATCAATAAAAGCGGTCTTCACAAAACCCATCATTGATTCATGAAGCTTATACCCCGGATTTACGATTCCCGGAGTGTCAGAATATACGATTTGAAAGTCTTCACCATTGACAATACCCATAATTCTATGGCGTGTCGTTTGCGCCTTGGAGGTGATAATTGACAGTTTTTCGCCTACAAGCGCATTCATCAGTGTAGATTTCCCAACATTTGGATTACCTATAATATTCACAAAACCAGCCTTATGCCCCATAAATCTAAAAATTTTACTATTTTATTTTAAATATTTTTTGTTTTGCAAAGAAACAAATTATATATTTGCACTCGAAAACGGAATTGAATTAAATTCAACACCGGCTGCAATCAAGAAAAGACTTGATAACAGAGACAAAGATATTAAAAATATATTGCGGGGTGGAGCAGTGGTAGCTCGTCGGGCTCATAACCCGAAGGTCATTGGTTCGAATCCTTTCCCCGCTACTAGCAACCCGATCAATGATCGGGTTTTTTTATACCCGGAAATCACCTTAAACATATCAGAACAATATCACCAAAAGGATGTAAGTTTGAAATAAAAGCATAAGCAACTCCGGGAAAAATTAATAGTAATTTCTATAAGTACCACACTTTTAATATATTTGTCTTTTAATACAATCAATTATGAAAGACACTGTCGTTATTTTATGTGGGGGTGGTCCTGCTCCCGGCATCAATACAGTTATTAGCTCTGTAATAAAAATTTTTCTAAAGAACGGTTATCGCATCCTTGGTTTACATGGAGGCTATAAATGTTTATTTACAGATGAAGAAAACTATGAAGAACTAGATTATGATTTTGCTGACAGAATATTCAGTCAAGGAGGTTCTGCAATTAAGATGAGTCGATTTAAACCAAAAGACACCCCTCTAAAAGAGAAATTTTTCACTGACAATAATGTAAAATTATTGGTGACTATCGGTGGTGACGACACAGCATCAACAGCAAATCGAATTACACAAAAACTTGCCGAACAAAATATTAATATCAGCAATATTCACGTACCCAAAACAATTGACAATGATCTTCCGCTACCTCCCGGAGTTCCTACTTTTGGTTTTCATTCCGCAAAAGATGAAGGAGTGAAAATTGGCACTACCGTTTATGAAGACGCTCGAACAAGTGAAAACTGGTTTGTACTTTCCTGCATGGGAAGAGAAGCCGGACATTTGGCATTTGGAATTGGATCGGCATGCCATTACCCGATGATCATTATTCCTGAAATGTTCGATAAAACTAGGATTTCAGTAGATAAAATTTCCAAGTTAATGATTTCTGCCATGCTAAAGCGAAAGTTGATGAATATACAATATGGAGCGACAATCATAAGTGAAGGTGTTTTCCATTTCATGGATGACAAAGAAATCGAAAAAACAGGGGTTAATTTCACATATGATGATCACGGTCATCCTGAGCTGTCTCTCGTAAGCAAATCGCATATTTTTAACATGTATCTACAGCACCAAATTAAAGCATTGGGCTTAGTAATTAAAAGCCGCCCCGTAGAGATGGGATTTGAGTTGAGGTGTTGCCGACCTATCGGATATGACCTTACCTTTTGTACATTGCTTGGTAATGGTGTATATAAACTCTTCAAGGAGGGCTTTTCAGGATGTATGGTAAGCATTGATCATTTTGGAAATCCTGAACCAATATTTTTAAAAGACGTGGAAGACGAACATGGTAAGGTAAAGCCTCGAGTTGTAAATATGAATAGTGGAAAAATACAAACCATATTCCACAACAATTTAGACTTCATTACTGAAGATGACTACGAGTCGGCAAAGGCTTATGTTGAGCATCCTGAAGAGTTTGATTTCTATAAAATTCTAAATTGGGAACGCCCCCAACAATAAAAGCACATAAAAGCACACAATCAGCATAATAGTCGTCCTTCGGGGCGACTATTTTTTTGGGGGGAACGAAAGGTAAAGGAAGGAAGAGAAAACATAAGGTCAAAAAAAAACCCCAATCTTGCGATTGAGGTTCTATGAAAAACGGCGACGACTTACTTTCCCACATAATGCAGTATCATCA
>PDWJ01000739.1_pt1 | contig 45625 bp, 44 predicted proteins | sample 1430881 | NCBI WGS metagenome assembly PDWJ01 (sample SAMN01162460, study PRJNA174530) | Oral metagenome, whole genome shotgun sequencing project. | biome: Marine environment; feature: Marine mammal; material: Swab sample of the gingival sulcus; isolation source: swab sample of gingival sulcus...
CCTGCATTCGTTTGATAATGGCAGGTCGCTGCGCCTCGGGCTCTCCAAGTGGATCCAGTACTATAATCTCGTAAGAGGCCATTGTTCTCTTGACGACAAGACCCCGGATGGGGTTTACTTCGCTCTACCTCATCGTCGACCTGTCCGATGATCCCTTTGAACGTAAGCGTTCACAGGGCAAATGCATCCGCTTTGTTACCGGGCACTTGAAGTATGCCCCATACGTCTGCGTGCCCGAAGCCGCGCATCTGCGGCACCTGAGTAAACGCTTACCGGCTGTGCTTTACAGGTGTTGGCCGCTTCTACCCCGTTAACCGGTACCTTTGAACAGGCCATACCAATGGAGGCAAATGTCTGACCCCATGCCCGGCCCGACGCCCCACACAACCATTGATGACCGTGCGGAAACAGCCATTGCGCAGTTGTGCAACCTGCCCTTTGTCTCCGAGCCGCTGCCCGGTATCGGCGGCACCATCAAGGCCGAACCGGGGCACTTCGTGGTCACGGAACGGCTGCCTTACGAACCCTGCGGCCAGGGTGAGCATGTTTATGTGACCTTCCGGCGCAGCGGTTGGAACACCGCCGATGCGGCCAAGGCCATGCAGAAACGCCTGGGGCTGGCACCTTCGGATGTGGGCTGGGGCGGTCGCAAGGACAAAACCGCCGTTGTGGAACAAACCGTTTCGCTGCGCTGCGGTGTGAAACACCCCCTGGAAGCGGTCGAGCAGGCCCTGGCGGATTTGCCCTTTGATATCCTGGGCATTGATCGCCATGGCAACAAGATCAAAACCGGCCATGTGGCCGCCAACCGGTTCGAGGTGGTGGTCAGTGATGTCGACGCCGATGCCCTGCCCCGTGCCAGGGTTATCGCCCGAAAGCTGGAACAAACCGGCGTGCCCAATTTTTATGGGCCTCAGCGGTTCGGCCACGGGCTGAAGAATGTTCAACGCGGATTCGCCCTGTTCAATTTCAGGCGCAAGGGGCACAAAAACGCCTTCATGGCCTCCGTGGTTCAGTCGGCCCTGTTTAATATTTGGCTCAGGCAGCGCATTGAAAACGGAGATTTCGACCACCTGATAACCGGCGATATCGTCAAGAAAAGCGATACGGGGGGCATGTTTATTGTAGAAAATTTATCCGCCGAGTCCCCCCGCTTCGATGCCAAAGAGATCGTGTTTACCGGCCCCATCTTTGGGTTCAAAATGAAGCCGGCAATGCACGATGCCGGTGAACGTGAAAACGCGCTGCTGGTGCATTTCAGCCTGTCGCCGGAAGACTTTAGGCCCCTGCGTTCGCCCGGATCGCGGCGAATGGCTATCTTACACTCCCTTGACCTGAAAATCGATGCCGTGGCGGAGGGGCTCTGCTTCCAGTTCACCCTGCCGTCCGGCGCTTATGCCACTACGGTGCTGCGCGAGTTTACCCGTCAGCCGTTTTGACCCACGACAGGTTTCACGCAACGCAGATATCCGGCGCATTGGGTATTTGTGGATGGGTGCGATATCGTGTCTATCCGATCTCATTGCCTTCCCACAGCACGCTCCAGGTCGGCAAGTGCGTTCAGATAGCCATATAAGGCACGGAAGTAATTCCGGCGGATCCAAGGCTTGAGGTGATTCCCTATTGGTGGTACGTATTCAGGCATATCGGTCAAGATGAAAAAAATCGAACCGGCCATACCCAATGTGGTTCATGATCAACCGGTGGTCACCGTGATGCCTTGCCCTATCGGGACTGCGTGAGCCAATACACGAATTGAAAAAACTTTAGGTGTAATTTTTAAATTTAAATGTGGAGAACAACATGTTTTTAATCAAAAAGAAAAAGGAAATGGCCGGCGGGACCGTTATCTTGAACGAGATTGAGGCGCCTTTGATTGCAAAAAAGGCCAAACCGGGCCAATTCGTCATTTTGAAGGTCAACGAAGATGGTGAACGGATCCCTTTGACCATGGCCGATACGGATCCTGAAAACGGTACCATCACGGTCATTTACATGGTCGTGGGCAAGTCGACGGTGTTGTTCAAAGAACTTGAAGTGGGCGATGGCTTTCAGGATGTCATCGGTCCTTTGGGCAAGCCCACGGATATCAAAAAGGTCGGCAAGGTGGTTTGCGTCGGAGGCGGGACCGGTGTGGCGGTACTGCATCCGATAACCCGGGCGCTCAAGCAGATCGGCAACGACGTGACTTGCATCATCGGTGCACGCAGCAAGGATCTGCTTATTCTTGAGCCGGAGATGAAAGCGGCATCCCACGAACTGCGGATCTGTACCGATGATGGTTCATATGGCCACCATGGTTTTGTTACCGACGTGCTCAAAACCGTACTCGATGAAGAAGATGTCAAGCTGGTGGTGGGAATCGGCCCCGTTCCCATGATGAAAGCCATTGCCGAACTGACGCGTCCGTATGAAGTCGAAACTCTGGTGAGCCTGAATCCCATTATGATCGACGGTACCGGTATGTGCGGCGTGTGCCGCGTCAGTGTGGGCGGCCAAACCAGGTTTGCTTGTGTTGAAGGGCCTGAGTTCGATGGTCATCAAGTGAATTTCGACGAACTCATGCTGCGCCTACAGGCATATTGTGAAGAAGAAAAAGCCTGCTACGAGGAGTATTTGAAATGAGCGATAAAAAACAGAAAAAAAGCAAATCACCTCGCGTTGCCATGCCGGAGCAAAGCCCGTCGATAAGGAAAAGAAATTTTGAAGAGGTGCCTACAGGCTATACCGTTGCGATGGCCCGGGAAGAGGCGGGAAGGTGCATGCAGTGTAAAAAACCGGCGTGTGTTGAGGGATGCCCGGTCAGTGTCGATATTCCGTCTTTCATCCGCCTCATCACGGAAGGAGATCTCACCGGTGCCATTCGAAGCATATGGACCCAAAATGCTCTCCCGGCCGTATGCGGCCGGGTGTGTCCGCAGGAAATCCAGTGTGAAGGGAAGTGTATCGTCGGCAAACGGGGGGAACCCGTGGCCATCGGAAATCTGGAACGCTTCGTCGCTGACTGGGCGCGTGAAAACGGCAGCGGTGATCTTCCGCCCAAAGGCGATCCCATTGGAAAAAAGGTGGCCATTGTCGGCTCCGGCCCTTCCGGCCTCACAGTGGCTGGGGATTTGATCCAGAAGGGATACGACGTTACCATCCTGGAGGCCTTTCACAAACCTGGAGGCGTCCTGGTCTATGGTATCCCTGAATTCCGTTTGCCCAAGTCCATTGTGGCGCAGGAGGTCAATTCTCTCGAGAAGCTTGGTGTAAAGGTGGAGGTTAACGCCGTTGTCGGCCGTGCGGTCAGCCTGGACGAGTTGTTCGATCAGGGCTACGAAGCCATCTATCTTGGCGTGGGGGCCGGTTTGCCGCGGTTTATGAACCTTCCCGGAGAAAATCTCATCGGCATCCTTTCGGCCAATGAGTATCTGACCCGTGCCAACTTGATGAAAGCCTACCGCTACCCGGAGGTGGACACCCCCATTCCAAAAGGGAAAAATGTGGTTGTACTGGGTGCCGGTAACGTGGCCATGGATGCGGCCCGCACTGCCATGCGGCTCGGTGCCGAAAGCGTCAAGATCGTCTATCGCCGGTCAAGGGAAGAGATGCCTGCCAGGAATGCGGAGATTCACCACGCCGAGGAAGAGGGGATCGAGTTTTTCCTGCTCACCAACCCGATCAAGTTCAAAGGAAATGAAAAAGGCCGGCTTACCGGCATGACCTGTTTGCGAATGGAACTGGGCGAACCCGACGTTTCGGGGCGGCGGCGTCCCATTCCCATCAAAGACTCTGAATTTGAAATGGATACGGACCTTGTCATTGTCGCCGTGGGATCCGGTGCGAACCCCTTGTTGACCCAGTCCACACCGGACATGAAGCTCAACCAATGGGGATATATCGACGCTGATCCGGAAACCGGAAAAACCAGTAAAAAAGGCGTCTGGGCCGGTGGCGACATCGTTACCGGCGCGGCAACCGTCATTCTTGCCATGGGTGCCGGTCGGAAAGCCGCCGATTCCATCCACAACTATCTGACGCGAGGGTGGTGAAGGTGATGGGAAACAACATCCTGGACCATATCGGCAATACACCACTGGTGGAGATCCGGCGCCTGAATCCCAATCCCAGGGTTCGTCTGCTGGCCAAGCTGGAGTATCTCAACCCGGGCGGCTCCATCAAGGATCGGCCGGCCCTGGCCATGATCGAGGCGGGTGAGCGCTCCGGGGAGCTGAAACCGGGTAAAACGGTTATCGAGGCCACATCCGGCAACACGGGCATCGGGCTGGCCATGGTCTGTTCGATCAAGGGATACCGCCTGTTGCTGGCCATGAGCGAGGCCGCCAGCGTTGAGCGCCAGAAGATCCTCAAGGCCCGCGGGGCGGAAATCCTGTTGACCCCCGGTCACATGGGCACCGACGGTGCCATCGAAGAGGTCTACCGCCTGGCCCGGGAAAATCCCGACACCTACTTCATGACCGACCAGTACAACAACCCGGCCAACTGGCAGGCGCACTATGACGGCACGGCCGTGGAAATTTGGGAGCAGACGAATCAGGCGATCACCCATCTGGTGGCCACGTTGGGCACGTCGGGCACCCTCATGGGCTTGTCCCGGCGGCTCAAGGCGTTCAATCCGGACATTCGCATCCTTGGCGTGGAACCCTATCTGGGGCACCGGTTGCAGGGGCTCAAGAACATGCGTGAGGCCTACCAGCCGGAGATATTCGAAAAGCGGCTGTTGGACGAAAAAATCAATGTGGAGGACGAACCGGCCTTTGAAATGACCCGGCGCCTTTCACGCGAAGAAGGTTTGATGGTGGGCATGAGCAGCGGGGCCGCCATGGTGGTGGCCGCCGATGTTGCCAAAAACATGGACAGCGGGACCCTGGTGGTAATTTTTCCCGACGGCGGCGAACGCTATCTTTCCACGCCCCTGTTCGATGTTCAGGAGAAGATCGAACTCAAGCTGTTCAACACCATGACGCGCAAGAAAGAACGATTTTTGCCCCTGGAGCCGGGTAAGGTCTCCATGTATACCTGCGGCCCCACAGCCCATGCGCCCCTGCACGTGGGGGAGGGCCGTCGGTTCGTCTTTTCCGATCTGTTGGCCCGCTATCTCAACTTCAGGGGGTTTACGGTCAATCAGGTGATGAACATCACCGACATGGACGACAAGACCATCGAAGGATCGGAAAAAGCCGGTATGTCCCTGGAGAAGTTTACCGGCATGCACATGGACGCTTTTCATGAAGACCTGCGGGTGCTGGGCATCCGGCCGGCCAACCATTACCCCAAGGCCAGCGAGCACACGGCCGATATGGTCGATATCGCCGACCGGCTGGTGAAAAAGGGTTATGCTTACGAAAAGCTGCGCTCCATCTATTTCGATATCTCGCGCTTCAAAGCCTACGGCCGGCTGTCGGGCGTGGATCTGGACAAGATCCGTATCGGTGCCACCGTAGACTTGGAGGCATATGAAAAGGACAATCCCCGGGACTTTACCCTGCTCAAACGCACCCGTTTGTCGGAACTCAAGCGGGGCATCTATACCAAGACCGAGTGGGGCAACATGCGTCCTTCCTGGCATCTGCAATGTGCCGCCATGTCCATGCATTACCTGGGGGATTTTTTTGACATCCATTGTGCCGGCCGGGAACTGGTATTTCCCCACCACGAAAATGAGATCGCCATCGTCGGCGCCCTGACCGGCAAGAGTCTGGCCAAATACTGGGTCCACTGCGACCGGGTACTGGTGGACGGCAAGAAGGTGGAGGAGTCAGACGCCCTGACCATTCGGGACCTGCTGGACAAGGGCTTTACCGGGCGGGAGATCCGTTACTGGCTGCTGTCGACGAATTATCGTAAACCGGTGCTTTTTTCCCGGGAGCGGCTCCGGCGGATACGCAAGACCCTGGGGCGTCTGGATGCCTGCGTGCGCACGCTCAAGGACATCCGTCAAGGGGAGCCTTTCGGGCAATTGGACCAGTTATGCTACGACATCAAGAACGGATTCACCACGGCCATGGACGACGACCTGAACATCTCTGCGGCCCTGGCGTCCCTGTTTTCAGTCATCAAGCGCATCAACACCCTGGCGGTGGAAGACCGCATCGATCCCGAGGGCGCCCAGCGGATTCTGGAAACCCTGGCGTTGATCGATACGGTGCTGAACCTGTTCGACTTCGAGGACCGAGCCCAGGACCCCCGGGTGCAGCAGTTGCTGGAGCAGCGGACCCGCGCCCGTAAAAAGAAAGACTGGGAGCTGGCCGATCGCATTCGGGATGCGTTGATGGAAATGGGGGTGGTGCCCAGGGATGATCGTATCGGTTGAAAATGGCATCTTGTCGGTTTTTAGTGCCTTACACCTCAGTTTCTGAAAAAAAAACAAGAAAATGGGGGTATATGGTTTACGGGTTTCCTGCCCCAACACTCAGTCCTCAGTACTTAGCACTCAGCACTAAGTCTTCTATTGGGTTGCGGGTTTCCCGCCTTAGAATGAATCTGATAACTTTTTTGCATTATTGGAAATGATACATGAACATCAACTACTTCCCCTTCACCTGCCTTCCCGAACCCACGGCCCAATTGTTGGCGGACCTGGTGGGACCGGTGGCGGTATACCAGCCCATTGGAAAAAACGTTTCCGATGCGTTGAACCAGTTGGCCTCACGGGGCCTTGTCCATGTTCGCATCCCCATGACCCATGACGATGACCGGTTGTGCGCCGCCCTGGCTGAATTTACCGAATGGGCCCGCCTGAATCCGCGAAATTCGACCGCCGGAATGGATTTTGTGGGTGTCAGACAGGGACAGGTGCCTTTTTACGAAGAGACTTCGATCCATCGGATTCGGTCCGAATTCAGAAAGTATGACCATTTGCAACGGCCGGAGGATGAATCCAACGACAGTTTCGGTGCCAGGTTGTTCCTGGCCCTGTCCCAGGAAAATGACCGGGCCATGGACGGCCTGGATCAGGACCTCGATCAGATTGAAATGATGGAAAAGGCCTTTCTGGAGGATTTTGATGGTGCCGACGAGGCCGGATTCAACCGCCAGGCATATGGTGGGACCATGTGGCGGGAGGATCCGGGCGCCCGGATGACCGGGCAGCGCCTGCGGGCCTGGGCCCGCCTGGCCGCTGACGACGATCAACTGCCGGAGGTGCTGGTCACCACCAGCCCGGCGGTCATCGACAACCTGCAAGAGCATGCCGGGAGCCTCGTTCAATTGGCGAGCTTTCGTCCCGGACTGCCGAATGAGGCGGGCGGACCGTTGCTGGGGCGGGTGTTGGCCGGCCTTGCCGACGGAAGCATTTCCCTGGATACAGCTTCGGTTATGGCCGCTTTGCCGGCGGATGATAGCGATGCGAACGTTTGCGTCAGCTTGTATGCTTTGTCCGATCAGCCTCCCACAACCTTTATTCAGGGGCTGGTGCCGGGGGTACCGATACGGACGAATAAAGTTAGGACGGGACATACCCTGATCGTTCTGATAGAAGGCTGATGGCCCTTTCGAGTCGTTATCAAGTCGATTAAAAAAAAGTTGCAAATGCCCGTCTTTCAAGGGTTTATGCGGTATTTCAATGGTGGTCGAAAAAAAGTTTATCAACGCTTGACTGGGTGTTTTATTTGGTATATGCCCTTTTTCATATTGTTCGAAACCGATGTTGATAATGGATCAACATGCATAGAACCTATTGAAAGGAGGATTGAAAAATGGCATTTAATCCGATCGTTGACGATTCCAAATGCGTTGGCTGCGAAGAGTGCGTAGATGTCTGCCCTGTGGAAGTGTTCGAGATGCAAGATGAAAAATCCGTACCCGTAAACGCCGAAGAGTGCCTTGGCTGCGAAAGCTGTGTGGAAGTTTGTGAAGAATCGGCCATCACCATCGAAGAGACCTGATTGTCTCGGCTTCAATGTTTTTTAACCCCCGACGGTTTCAGACCGGCGGGGGTTTTTTATGCCATGCTCCGGAAAACCACAGGACGCTTTTGTTTCCGGAAGTGCGGGCGCCTTGATCTCAACCAAATTTGCCTATTTCCGGACAGACACTTTTTAGGAGTGGAGGATGACAAAGCCAACAACCCACGACAAAGCCCCCGAGCGTTTCAGGGCCGTTATCTTCGATCTGGACGGCACCCTGCTGGACACCCTGGCCGACATCGGCGATTCGGTCAACACCATGCTGGCCGAATACGGATACCCGCGGCACGGCCTGGACGACTACCGGCGCTTTGTCGGCAATGGCATCCATAAACTGGTCACCCGTGCGCTTCCGCCGGCGGTGCAGTCCGACGAGCGGATCGACGAATGCGTGCAGCGGACACGTGCGCTTTATTGGGAAAACTGGAACCGCAAAACCCGGCCATATGAAGGCATTGTCGAGTTGTTAAAAAAACTTCAGGGTGCCGGATGCCCGATGGCCGTGCTGTCCAACAAACCCCACGATTTTACCCGGCGGCATGTGGACGCCTATTTTCCGGGGACGGTTTTCGAGGCCGTTATGGGGCATAGTGACGCTTTCCCGGCCAAACCCCATCCGGCATCGGCGCTTTTCATCGCCCGGCAGCTCGGCCTGCCACCGTCACAATTCATCTTTGTTGGGGACAGTGCCGTGGATATGCAAACGGCCCATGCGGCGGGGATGTTCGCCGTTGGCGTTGCCTGGGGGTTCCGGGGTGCCGGTGAATTGGAGAAAAACAGATGCCGCCGGCTGATCGATCATCCCCTGGAGATTCCGCCTTTGTTGGATTTTTTTACGGATCCGTAAAAAGCCTTTCCAGCTTCATCCGATCTACCTTTTGCAACGCTGGGGCATAATCGGCGCGGTTCGATCGGCAGGGTGATGCGCAGGTTGTCAGCCACGACGATCATGGTATCTCCCTAGGCGGTTCGTCGGCCGGACAGCGAATCAGGTCCAACCGTTGCGGCTGGGTTTTCAGGTGGACGATCACCGTCGCGCCCGGTTGGGCCAGGGGCTGGGGCAGGCCGTAGTCGTCTGCGATTTTCTGGATGCGGTCCGGGCGTGTGGGACCCGACGGGGTGAGCACGTCCACCACATCGCCGGCCTTGATTTTATTTTTCACCAGTACCCGGGCACCCCCATGGGGGGCCGGGCCCACCACCTTACCTGCGAACTGATACCCGGGATGGACCAGGTTGTCCAGGTTGGCGTCTGTCTGGGCTGGATCACCGAAGTAGAAACCGGTGCAGTATCCGCGGTGGCTGATGGCAGCCAATTCCGTCAACCAGCGTGGCAGCACCTGCCAGGCTTCAAGATCCCGATAACAGGCGTCGATGGCTTCGCGGTATACCTTGACCACCCCGGCCAGATAGTGCATGCTTTTCATGCGGCCCTCGATTTTGAGACTGTGTATACCCGCGCGGAGCATTTCCGGCAGGTGCGCCACCATGCACAGGTCGCGGGCATTGAAGATGTAGGCGCCGCGGTCGTCTTCGTCGATGGGAAAGTACTGACCGGGCCGGGTCTCTTCCATGACCGTGTACCGAAAGCGGCAGGGGTGGCAGCACATACCGCGATTGCTTTCCCGGTTTTTCATGTAGCCCGAGAGCAGGCAGCGACCCGAGTAGGCCATGCACATGGCGCCGTGGACGAAGGCCTCCACCTCGATGCCGCTTTCAGCCGCCATGCGGCTGATTTCCACCAGGGACAGTTCTCGGGCCGCGTTGACCCGGGAGGCGCCCAGGTCTTTCCAGAAGCGTGCCGTCCCGGTATTGGTGGTGTTGGCCTGGGTGCTCACATGAAGGGGCACATGGGGAAGCTGCTTGCGGGCCTGCATGAAAATGGCCGGGTCGGCGACGATCAGCGCATCCGGTGCGATGGGCGCCAATGATGCCAGGTAGTCGGCGATGGCTTCTGATTCGTGGTTGCGTGAGTAGATGTTGACGGCAACGTACATCTTCACGTTTTTCTCACGGGTTAACCGGCGGGCGGCCTGCATCTCTTCCAATGAAAAATTGGCGGAAAAATTTCTCAGACTGAAATTCCTGCCGGCCAGATAGACGGCATCGGCGCCGTAATGGACTGCGATTTCCAGCTTTTCCGGTGTGCCGGCCGGGGCCAGCAGTTCGATTTTTTTTGGGGTGGGGCTCATGGTTTTCCCGTTTTCGAAGGTTCGCAACGCATCCGTGTTTTGGGTCGCGTTGTCCGGCGTCGTTTGCCTCCAGACCAATGTGCCGCCAGACAGCCCAGCGAGGCATCCAGGGCCGCATGGGAATAGACTTCGAGTGTAACTCCTCCGGTAAAGGTATTCAGGATCTGTAAAACAGCGGCCATTTGATGGGCCGCGAGACGATTTAAGGGCAGATGATCCCGGTGCCCGTCCACGCCGTGCAGATGGATCGTGGTGACCCGTGTTTTCCAGCGCCTATAAAACTCGACGATGTTCTCGCCATGGACCAGAAGATGGCCCATGTCCATGCAGACGGACAGGCCGGTGGCCGTTATCACGGGGGCAACCCAATCCAATGGGTAGTCCAGGGATTCCGCACTGATGCGTCCGTGATCCAGTCCGGTCGGAAGCATGGCTTTGATGGTTTCCTGCAGGTTGGCCCGCCATTGCGCATCGGAAATCGGCGGACTGTCCTGGGGATTGCGGCTCAGGTGCAAGGTGAAGGTGGATGGCCCCAGGGGGGTGCAACGGTCGATGATTGTGGCCCAAGCGTCGGCGGCCCGGCGTCGCTCACCGGGATCGGGATGGCCCGGATGGACATCCGACGGCAGGTGGACCTGGTAACCGATCTTTTTTTCGGCGGCCATACCGCCCAGTTCCCGGATCAGTGCATGGGACGGGATCGATTCGGCGCGGCTTTCGAAAAACAACAACTGGATTTCATCCACGAAATCGGCCAGGGCCCGCACATTGTCCCGGTAGCCGGCCCGATGGACGAAAGACGGGCAGGCGACGGCAAAGGGGAATCGGTTTTTGCCGTTGGTCTGCAAAGGCGGAAATGGTGGGTTGGGGTTGTTTTTGTTGGGCATGGCGCCTTCCTTTAAATCACAAATGACAAGCACCAAGTTTCAAATAAATACCAAAATCAATATCACCACGACCATGGACACCAACAATGATGTCACCATCATCAATCGACAGGCATGCTTTATGTGCATGGGCCGTGTTTCGGCCAGGCCGGCTCCGATAATGGGTTTATCCACGATGTTGCCGTGATAACGGTTGGGACCGCCCATCCAGATGCCCAGGGCGCCGGCAAAAGCCGCCTCGGGACAGCCCGCGTTGGGGCTGGCATGGGCACGCGCATCCCGGCGCACCACGGCCAGTACCTTGCTACCCCGGCCATCAATGCATTGGGATGCCAGCGCGATAAAAGGCACGCTGAGACGGGCGGGGATGAAATTGGCCGCATCGTCCAACCGGGCGGCAAACCGGCCGAAATACAGGTAGCGGTCGTTCTTGTATCCGATCATGGAATCCAGGGTATTGATCATTTTATAGGCCATGGCCAGGGGGGCACCTCCCAGCAGCGTGAAAAAGAGTGGTGACACCACCCCATCCACCAGGTTTTCGGCCACGGTTTCAACCGTCGCCCGGGTGATGCCGGTTTCATCCAGGGTGTCGGTTTCACGGCCCACGATCATGGCCACGGCCCGGCGTCCGGCAGCCAGGCCTGACCGCTCCAGGGCCGCTGCCACGCAAAGGGCCGCTTCGGACAGGCTGCGGATGGAAATGCAGGTGAAGATCATGGCGGCTTGCACGGCGACCGCCACCATCGGGTGCATGGCCGCGGCCATGGCCACGACCAGGGCCCCGGTGGCCCAGACCACGGCCACCAGGAAAAGCGTCATGGCGGCCCCGGAGAGCAGCAGCGGCAGTTTAAATGAACGAAAACGGGGCTCCAGGCGCTGGATGGCCGTGCCCATCCAACGCACCGGGTGGGGCAGCCACAGGGGATCACCCAGCAGCAGATCCAGAATGACCGCCAGGGTGAGGGATGCTGCCAATCCTTCATGCATGGCTGGCTCCTTGCCCGGTACGGTCCCGGCACAGACGCACTAGCACGTCCGCAGCCCGGCGGTTTTCCGCTTCGGTCTTCAGGGCGATGCGGATATGGGCATCGGACAGGCCGATGAAGTTGCTGCAGTCGCGGATCAGGATCCGGTTGTCGGCCATGTGCCGACAGGCGGTGCCTGCCGCCAAGCCCTTGGGAAGGCGCATGAGTATAAAGGAGGTGGCCGACGGGAAGCAGTGGATGTCGCTTTTTTTGCGGATGTGTGCCTGCATGCGTCTCTTTTCTTTTCCCACCATCTTCCTGGTTTCAGCCAGAAAAGGCTGCACGCTTTCGGGGTGGGTCATGATCCATGTTACGGCCGTCTGGGCCAGGCTGTTGACCGTCCAGGGCAGGGAAAAAGCTTTCAATTTATCCATCAGCGGCGGGGCGGCTTTGGCGAAACCGATGCGCAGCCCCGGAATGCTGAATGCCTTGGACATGGAATTCAGCACGATCACGTTGGGCCGGTTCGATTGGATCATGGTGACCCTTTCCGGATGCGGCGCGAAGGGCAGATAGGATTCGTCGATGACGAAACAGGTGTCGGGAAAATCGCGGCAGAGCGCGTCGAGGTCCTCCCTGTGGGCCATGGCGCCGGTCGGATTGTTGGGGTTGCACAAGAATATCAGGTCGGCCAGGGCGGCCATGCGGCGTATTTCCGTCATGTTGGGCGCATAGTTGTCCGCTTGCCGGCAGATGACATGTTCGCACGGGACACGGTTCATGGTGCAGGCATCGACGTAATCGGCGTAAGTCGGCCCCACCACCAGGGCCCGGGTCGATTGAAGGGCCCTGGGGATCAGGTAGATCAGTTCTGTGGTCCCATTGCCGGCCATGACCTGATCGGCAGGCACGCTGTGAAACCGGGAAAAGGCAGCCGTTATTCCGGCTGCGTCCACCTCCGGAAGTACCGCCATATCGGCCAGGCGGTCGTTGAGATGGTCCATCAGGGCCGGCATGGGGCCCAGGGGGTTGACATTGGCGCTCATGTCGCTGATTTCCGCCGGACTGCACCCGCATTGCCGGGCCAGGTGGTAGATGTTGCCGCCGTGGCCGCGGATCATGGTGCTCCGCCTGCGCAGACCGCCACGAACAAAAGCGCTTCCATGATTTCGGTCATGGCACCCAGCAGATCGCCGGTGATGCCGTTCAAACGTCGGCGGTAGAACCATATGAGGGACGCCGTACCGACGACGAAGCCAAGATTCAGAAGCAGTCCCCGCCATTCCAGAAACAGAGCCAGAAACAGGGGGATGGCTACATATCTCAAATCCCAGAGGGTCAGGGAAACTTCAAAAAATGCATGACCGGTGCCTTCCTTGCCGCGGGCATAGGGCAAAAATCGGATTCCGAAGATCATGGCTGCGCGGGCGTGGGCCGGTACGATGGTTATCGCCAGAAAACGGCCTGCATCCACATGGCCGACGGCCACAGCTTTTGTCAACAGCAGACAGACCACGGCAACCAACCCCATGGCACCCACCCGGCTGTCCTTCATGATGGTCAGGGCACGTTCGCGGTCATGCGTTTCGTACAGGCCGTCGGCCGTGTCGGCCAGACCATCCAGGTGCAGGGCGCCGGTGATGGCTGCCAGCAGGACCACATCCAGAACCCCGGCCACCAGCGGCGGCCAGATTGCCATGGCCATCAGGTCGAAGGAGGCCACCGCCAGACCGATGGCCAGCCCGGCCAGGGGAAGGTGGATAAGGATTCCCCTGGCATCGAAGGGACGTGGTCTTCCCAGGGGAAAGATGGTGATGAATTGCAAGGAGGCGATGAATGCGTTCATATCTTCGATGTGTTTTGAGGGGGTTTGATGGTGACCGGAATGCCGGCCATGGTCCAGATCACCCGGTCACAGACGGTGGCCATGGCCTGGTTGGCCCAGCCGGCCAGGTCGCGATACAATCTGGCAATGCGATTTTCGGGAACAATGCCGGCACCCACTTCGTTGGAAACCAGCACCACGCCTGTGCAGGTCATGGCCACCGCTTGGGCCAGGTCGTCGATGTGCCGTCGGATTGCGGCCGTATCCTGGGTTTGCATGAGTAGATTGCTCAGCCACAGGGTCAGGCAGTCCACCAGGACCACGTCAACGCCGTTGCCGGTTTCCGACAGTGCCTGGGACAGGTTGACGGGGATTTCACGGGTGGTCCAGGTGTCGTCGCGCTCCTTTCGGTGACGGTCCACCCGTTCCTGCATCTCCCGGTCATGGGGTACGCAGGTGGCCACGAAAACGCGCCTTGGTCCCATCTTTTCCGCCAGTTGCAGGGCATGGCCGCTTTTGCCGCTGCGGCAGCCGCCGAGAACGAGGATTTTTTGTTTATCGTTCATGTTGTTTCCTATTCGGAACAGTTTACTTTCTGTGATAACGTGTCAGAAAATTTCAAATTCCAGGCACCACGCCTCAAAATGGAACGCTCCACCCCTAACCCTTTCCAGCCTGCACACCTGTTCTTATCCCTACCAATTTACCAATCCTTCCCATATCCACATGCTGCCTGAAATGATCCGCCAGCAAATTATATTGTTCCATTTTGGCAGTCAGACCAGCGGCTTCGGGCACCCGGATGCCGTCGACGCCCGCGAACGTCAGCCAGTGGTCGATCAGAGTCGGTGTGTCGAACAGGCCGTGCAGGCAGGTCCCCATGGCAGATCCATTGTCGGCAACGCATCCGTCCGTGTCGTCTGTCACGGCGGCGCCGTTGCGTTCGATGATCCGTAAAAGCGCCCTGCCTGCTTGTCGCCGGGTTTGGCCCATGTGGATTTCGTACCCCGTTCCATTGATGCCGTCCCAGGAAAATCGGATCACCGTGGTGGTCTTGGGTGCCTGGAGCACCGTCTCCACCGGCAGCAGGCCCAGCCCGCGGGTGGACCCCGGTGGACCTTCCAGGCCGTCGGGATCATGCACCACGCTGCCCATCATCTGGTAGCCGCCGCAGATGCCCGTAATGTGGCCGCCTTTTGAATGATAGGCCTTTAAGCGGTCCTGCCAGCCGTTGGTCTGCAACCACGAAAGGTCGTGACGGGTGTTTTTTGATCCGGGCAGGATGACCGCCGCAAAGGCGGCCAGGTCCTGGGGCGTTTCCACGAAATGCAGGTCCATGCCGTCGAGGTTCGCGAGGGGACCGAAGTCGCTGAAATTGGAGATGTGGGGAATGCGGATCACGGCGATGGACGGTTTCCCGTCCGATGGGGGCGCAACCTTACCGGGGCGTTCGATGACCACCGAATCTTCCGGGTCGATGTAGATGTGGTCGTACCAAGGCAGCACTCCGAACACCGGCAGGCCGGTGCGCTGTTCGATCCAATTCACGCCTCCGGTGAACAAGCGTCCGTCGCCGCGAAACCGGTTGATGATGAATCCGGCCACCCGCTCCCGATAGCGCGGGGGCAAACACTCCAGGGAACCCACCAGTTGGGCGAAAATGCCGCCTCGGTGGATATCTCCCACGAGGATCACCGGCGCATCGGCATATTCAGCCATGGGGAAGTTGGCGATGTCGTGATCCATAAGGTTGACTTCGGCGCAGGATCCGGCGCCTTCCATGACCAGCAGATCATAGGCGCTGCGCAATCGATCCAGGGCTGCGTTGGCCGTTTTTACCAGAATGGTTTTTTCCCGATGGTAGGCCATGGCGGTCCGATTGCCGATGGCCTCGCCCAACACCACCACTTGGGAGCCCACGTCGCTGGCGGGTTTGAGCAGGATGGGGTTCATGTCCACGTGAGGCGCGATGCCGGCGGCTTCGGCCTGGACAATTTGGGCCCGGCCCATTTCCAGGCCCTCGGGGGTCACACCGGAATTGTTGGACATGTTTTGGGCTTTGTAGGGCGCCACGTTCAGCCCGGTATCGGCGAACACCCGGCACAGGGCCGTGGCGATGACGCTCTTGCCTACGTCGGAGCCAGTGCCGAAGACGGCCAGGCAGGGAGCTGGTGATTTGGTGGTTTTTCCGGATGGATCCAAAGATCTTATTCCTGTGGAATGCAGTGTTAACCCTATTTTACGCAAGGTCCTGGAATCTAAGAAATGGGCAATCCACGGTGCAACGGTAATTATCTTATTTCTCAATCCCAACCCGCGCCGCAACCCCTGCCTCATAGTAATGCTTGACCGCCTTCATTTCCGTCACCAGATCGGCCCTGGCGATCACCCGCTGGTCGGCGCCGCGTCCGGTGATGACCAATTCCACGCCTTCCGGCTTTATTTCCATGAGGGCCAGCAGGTCGTCGGGTGAGAAGAGTCCGACCATGGCGGCCACGTTGCCTTCGTCCATGATGACCACATCGCACGCACCCCCGACCAGCGCCTCGCGAACGGATGCCAGGCCTTCCCGGGCAGCCGCCACATCTTCGGCCGTCGGTTTTCCCTTGATGAAGCGACCCAAGCCGAACTGCTCGACACGGATGTGATTGGTATGGTTTGCCAGCGCCTGGATTTCGCTGTAATCACCGGATTTGATGAATTGGGCGATGAATACCCGCAGACCGGCACCGGCAGCCCGCAGGGCCAGTCCCAGAGCTGCGGTGGTCTTGCCTTTACCGTTGCCGGTATAGATTTGAATATAACCTGTCGTCAATGTCATCTGTTTGTCTCATTTAATATTAAGGCGGGAAACCCGCATCCCATGTATCCTACCCCATTTTCTTGTTTTTTTGACAGAAACTGAGATGTAAGGCATCAAAATAGGCGATACGCTTTTGGCCATTAGCGTTTATCAGCGTTATTTTTTCCTCCTCAACTGATATTTACGCACGGCGGCATTGTGGTCGCCAATATTCGTGGAAAACTGATGGGTGCCGTCCTTTTTGGAAACAAAAAATAAATAGTTGGTTTCTGCCGGAAACAGGGCCGCCTCCATGGCCAGGGCACCGGGGCTGGCGATGGGGCCGGGCGGCAGGCCTTTGATTTTATATGTGTTGTAGGGGGTATGGGTCTCCAGGTGGTGACGTCTGATATTGCCGTCGAAATCGGGAATACCGTAGATCACGGTCGGATCGGTCTCCAGACGCATGCCTTTTTTCAATCGGTTGTGAAATACCGATGAAATCAGGGGACGTTCTTTGGCCGCGCCGGTCTCTTTTTCGATGATGGAGGCCAGGGTGACCACTTCGTGGACGTTCATATTCAGGGCTTCGGCCCGCTCGATCCACTCTGGTTTGAAGGCGATGCGGAACTGTTTGACCAGGGTGGTGATGATGGTTGTGACGTCCAGCCCCCGTGGGAAATAGTAGGTATCCGGAAATAGGTATCCTTCCAGGGAGGCGGCGTCGATTCCCAGCTTTGCGGTCAGATCCGGATCGCGGGTAGCCTTGAGGAAGCACGCTTCGTCCGCCAGTCCGGCAGCGTCCACGGCGGCTGCAATCTGCACCAGGTTGTATCCTTCCGGAATGGTCAGTCGGTAGAGGTGTACCCGGCCTTCCACCAATTGGCCCAGAATTTCCCTGGGTGTCATGGTTGTAGAAAGGAAATATTCTCCCGCCTTGAGTTGCGTGTCTTTTTTTTCCAGACGGGTCAATAGGGTGAACCGCAGGGCGTCGGTGACCAATCCGGCCTGCCGCAGTGCGGCTGCCGTATTTTTGAGGTCTTGACCTGATGAGATCGTAAAACGTCGATCCTGGCGTTGGAGCGACATGGGGTGATCCGCCCAGGACATGAGCTGCATATACAGCAATCCGATGATGCCGATACAAAGGATCAATAATACTAACAGAATGAATCCAAGTTTTTTGGCCATGGGTTACGGGTTTCCCGCCTTAGATATTGGTGCCTGTCTGGATGTTGCAAATTGGTTTTTGGGTGTGCAAAAAAACGCCTGTCCCGATGGGGCAGGCGTTTTTTTTGTCCGGATTGGTAAAGTAATTTAACGGATCGGCGTTCTGAACCGTTCGCCCGGTGCGATGGCCTGGGCGGCATCGGTGATAATCACCGTCGATGTGGTCTGTTCCGTGTGCAGAACCAGAAAGGTGCCGAAGTCTACGGGCGGTAATTCCTTGGTGTAAATCTTATCATCTTCCAGGCCGACTTCCTGCTTGCTGTAGATGCTGTACTGCTGGCCGACCTGAATATTGTCCGCACGGCCTTTATCAATGAAGGCCAGGACAAATTCACCCGCCAGGTCGGTATGCTCTTCGGGAATAATGATCCGGCCATCGATACCGGGTGTACTGGGTTTGAGCTGGACTTTTTCTTGGCGTGGGCTGTAGGGCATCACCAAATCGTTCACCTTGATGGTCCGGTATGATTTCAGAACCTTGGCGATAACCATATCTGGCTCTTTTTTGGTTACCTCGACAACGCCCAGAATGTAGTGCTGGGTTCCGATGGTTTCAAGGGCATCGCGATCATCCGTCGGGCTCATGGTCCGGTAAACCGTATGGCGACCGCCTGGAATCAGTGTTCCGGCGGTCGGGGACTGTGATGGCCGGATATAGACGATGTCACCTTCGCTGATCAGAACTTTTTTCCCCTGGACTTCGAAAATGGTTCCTGCAGGCTCAACGGCAGGGGTGCGGATAAAACCGACGCGATTAATGGAAGAATACATGAAAAAGGGGCCACGGGGAGTTTCTTCCGGTTCCGGCTCAACCGGAACAATTACCGCCGGCGGCTGGTCGGGCTGGTTTTCCACCATGGTTTGGGTACCCGATTTTTTATACAATCGGATTCGCTCGCCGGGAAAGATCCAATGGGGATTGGAAATCTGATCGTTGTCCTCCCATAGTTCCGGCCACAGCCAGGGAGAATTGTTGAAATGCTGTGAAAGGTCCCACAGGGTGTCGCCTTTTTGGATGGTGTAATAAAAACCCGTTTCGCTTTCGACAACATTGATCGATTCTGCCGCCGTTGCCGGTGAACACAATACAATGGACCAGAACAACAGCAGAAAATAAATAAAAGAAGGTTGTATTTTGCGAACCATCGGATACCTCATCTGTTGAGTGTCATCAATGCATTCATGGGAGCGCGCCCTTGGTGTAAGTAACCTGAATAATGGCGTGTTGTCAAGCGTTTACATCCTAATAATAGAAAAGGAAAAGCTCCCGCACAGCCAATGTGCGGGAGCTTTTTCGGGTCTTTTAAAGGGATCGTTGGGGCAAAACCGCTTACATCATGCCGCCCATGCCGCCCATGCCGCCCATACCTGCGGCACCGGCAGCTGCCATAGGATCGGCGCCTTTTTCCTCGGGCTTCTCGGCGATCATGGCTTCGGTGGTGAGCATCAGGGATGACACGCTGCCTGCATTCTGAAGGGCAAACCGAACCACTTTGGTGGGATCAATTACACCGGCCTCAATGAGATTTTCATACTCATTGCTGGCAGCATTGTAGCCGACGGGACCTTCTGCATTCTTGACTTTGTCGATCACGACACTACCTTCATAACCGGCGTTGCCGGCGATCCGACGCAGGGGTTCCTCAATGGCACGCATGACCACCTTGACGCCCAGTTTCTGATCGGCTTTGATTTTGACTTTTTCCAGTGCGGGCAGGGTGCGGACCAGGGCGACGCCGCCGCCGGGCACGATGCCTTCTTCAACTGCAGCGCGGGTCGCATTGAGGGCATCTTCCACGCGGGCTTTCTTTTCTTTCATCTCGGTCTCGGTGGCTGCGCCGACATTGATCACGGCCACGCCGCCAATCAGTTTGGCCAGACGTTCCTGAAGTTTCTCACGATCATAATCAGAAGAGGTTTCGTCTATCTGGGCGCGGATTTGTTTGACACGGCCTTCCAGAGCGCTGCGGGCACCGGCACCGTCGACGATGGTGGTGTTGTCTTTGTCGATCGTGATACGTTTGGCTTTGCCCAGGTCGGCGAGGGTCAGGTTTTCCATTTTGATCCCCAGGTCTTCGGAAACCACCTGGCCGCCGGTAAGGATTGCGATATCTTCCAGCATGGCTTTTCTGCGGTCGCCGAAACCGGGGGCCTTGACAGCAGCCACCTGCAGGGTGCCGCGCAGTTTGTTGACCACCAGGGTGGCCAGGGCTTCGCCATCCACGTCTTCGGCGATGATCATGAGCGGTTTGCCCATTTTGGCAACCTGCTCGAGAACCGGCAGCAGGTCTTTCATGTTGCTGATTTTTTTCTCATTGATCAGGATGAAGGGATCTTCCAGAGAAGCAACCATTTTTTCGGGATCGGTCACGAAGTAGGGAGAGAGATAACCGCGATCGAATTGCATACCCTCGACCACGTCCAGGGTGGTCTCCATGCTTTTGGCTTCTTCCACGGTGATGACGCCTTCTTTGCCGACTTTGTTCATGGCCTCGGCAATAATGTTGCCGATGGTCTCGTCGTTGTTGGCGGAGATGGTGCCGACCTGAGCGATTTCACGCTGATCTTTGGTCGGTTTGCTCATCTTGTGAAGTTCTTTGACGGCCACTTCGACAGCCTTGTCGATACCGTGTTTGATGGCCATGGGATTGTTGCCGGCGGCAACGAGTTTTTGACCTTCTTCATAGATGGCACGGGCCAGGACCGTCGCGGTGGTGGTTCCGTCACCGGCCATGTCACTGGTTTTGCTGGCCACTTCCTTGACCATCTGGGCGCCCATGTTTTCAAATTTGTCTTCAAGTTCGATTTCCTTGGCGACGGTGACACCGTCTTTGGTGACTGTGGGAGAACCCCAGGATTTGTCGATAACGACGTTTCTGCCTTTGGGACCCAAGGTGACGACCACTGCATCGGCGAGCGCTTTAACGCCATTGAGCATCGCTTCGCGGGCTTTCATATCGTATTTAATAATTTTTCCAGCCATATTTCCTAACCTCCATATTTAAAACGTTGAAAGTGGGTAATCGTTACTCAATAACGCCGAGCACATCGTCTTCACGCATAATCAGGTACTCTTCACCGTCGATCTTCACTTCGGTGCCGGAGTATTTGCCGAACAGAATTCGATCGCCAACCTTGATTTCCAGTGCTACACGCTTGCCGTCATCACCGACTTTGCCGTTGCCGACGGATTTGACTTCACCTTCGGCCGGTTTTTCTTTAGCTGTGTCCGGGATGATGATGCCGCCTTTGGTTTTGGTCTCTTCTTCGACGCGCTGCACCAGAATTCGATCCTGCAATGGTCTCAGTTTCATGTTTGCCTCTCTCCTTTTTACGTTAAAACATGTTTGATGGCTAAAAGGGCCAAATCCTATGGGTTGTCTGATGCGGACCTTGAGTTGTGGTCCGCTTTAAATGTTGGTAGCTGATACCGATTTGTTTTGGGTGAACCGAAAGATTCAATAATCTAAGCATAGGTCATTATTTGTAAAGAGTCGACTTTGAAATAAATGCGTAGAAAACGAATCAGATCCTCAAATTCGTGCCGGTGCGAGGTGACACCCTTTGAAACAGGTCCGCAGGACGGTTTTTGGGACGGGCGCTTTTAGTCCTCGCTTTTGGCCGCTTTTGTGCTGGTTTTGCCTGTCTCCGATGGTTTGTCCGCAGTCTTTTTGGACCTTTGTGCGGGCGGTTTTTTATTGGAATAGTCGGTCACATACCAGCCCGTTCCCTTCAGGTGAAAACTGCTTTGGGAAATCAGTTTGCTCAGCTTCCCGGAGCACTTGCTGCAAGTGGTCAAAGGGGCGTCCGAAAACTTTTGTATGGCTTCTTCAACGGCTCCACACTGAGTACACTCATATTCGTAGAGCGGCATGGTCCAAATCTCCTGTAACATTTTGCAAAAATTAAATAAAATTAATGCTTATCTGTCAAAATGACAGCACTAATATATGTCGCCTTTGCTGCTTGTCAAGAATCGGTGTGCAAAAATCAGGAGATGGATTTCAATCCTTCGATGGGAGCTCTCCAGGAAGCATAAAAAGCCAGGACGGAAGTCATATCCGGTGTGTTGACGGCATCGAGAATATCGTGGGTAATGCCGTGAACACGGCGTTCTTCAGCCAGTTTTTCCTCATTGCTGGCGTTGAAGTTCTGAAGGAAGCGGCTGAAGCGTACGATGTGGATCAATTCATGGGCCACCACATACAGGGCGAAAGGAGCTAGGGTGATATCGGGATGTTCGTCCAGAACCTTTTTAATAGAATGATCCTGAATGCAGATTTTATAGAAATCGTAGGTGCCCGATCCCAACAATTCGTTTTTGAGTTTGCCTTCGTAACGAATGATCTGTGCAAAGGGACCGCTGACAATTTCGGACGCGTTCAAGTCGGCAAGCGTTTTGATGTCATATTTCGGGCCGGCCCACTGACTGGTAGACATCTTGTAAAAATTGCTGACCAACTCCTCGGCCATGGAGACGGTCGTATTGACAACAGCCATTTCATCGGCATTGAATCTGGGCTGAATAGGATTATTTTGCATATAGATTCCTGTAGCATACCCCATTTTACGGGGCAATATAATAAATAATTGTGGACAATATTGAGGGGATCGTATATAAACCCAAGTTTATACATGCATATAGTGTCTGTCCAGAAAAAGTCAAATTTGTTCGAGATCAAGGCTTTCGAACATTTTTGCCGCATGCATATGGTTGATATTGTCGAGGATAAAAATGTTCGTATAACGCAGATACCGGACAAATTGGCCATTTTCGGATGGCACTATCTAATATTGATTGGGGGTGATCTATTGGGCAGCGTAATTAAAAAAAGACGAAAAAAGATGCGTAAGCACAAACACCGCAAACTGTTGGCCCGTACGCGGCATCAAAGAAGAAAAGGTAAATAGTGTCTGTCCAGAAAAAGCCAAATTTGTTCGAGATCAAGGCTTTCGAGCATTTTTGCCGCATGCATATGGTTGATATTGTCGAGGATAAAAATGTTCGTATAACGCAGATACCGGACAAATTGGCCATTTCCGGATGGGCAGTAAGTAACGGGTAAGCGTTCACAGGAAATACATTTGCGCTGTTACCGGGCACTTGAAGAAATATGGCCTGTTCGTCTGTCTGCCCGAAGCCGAGCATCTACGGCACCTTGATAAACGTTTGCCGTTGTCACTTTACTAAGGTGTTGTCTGTTTCTCGTAAAGTGTTTGAGATAAAAAGCACCGACGCGTTTGGTTGAGCATCGGTGCTTTGGTTTTTCTGTGGCTCCCGTTGGGTTTCATGAACCGATCAAAGGACCCGTGCCACTGAAATTATTGACGGCGGGCCTTGCCTTCATATCCTTTCAAATAGCGAAAAATTTCCGAATCGGTGGAAAGGATGATCGAGCTGTTGTCGCTGAGCGCTTCGTTGTAGACTTCCAATGTCTTGATGAATGAATAAAATTCGGGGTCCACACCGAAGGACTCGGCATACAGGCGTGTCGATTCGGCATCTGCCTTGCCTTTGATTTCCTGGGCCGTGCGGTAGGCTTCCGATTCGATGCGCTTCAATTCCCGTTCCTTCTCACCCAGAATCTTTTGGGCCTCTCCTTTGCCCTCAGATCTGAATTTCTGGGCGATCTGTTGCCGTTCGGCGATCATTCGATCGTACACCGATTTGCGCACCTCTTCCACATAATTGACGCGTTTGATTTTGACATCCACCAATTCGATTCCGAATTTTGCCAGTTTGGGCTTGGCCTGGTTCAGGATACCGGTATCTATTTTGTCGCGGCCGACGAAAACCTGGGAGAAGCGGACAGGCTTGTTCGTTTTCTGTGTTTCGACTTCGTTGCCGTCACCCAAATCCTCAAAGGTATCCAGTTCCCGGTTGCTGTTGCGAACCGCTTCGATGAGTCGATTGGATGTGATGAAGTTTCTCACTGTCGGGTCGATGATTTCGTCCAGTCGTTGTTGAGCGCGATTGATATAGCCCACGGTCTTGAAGAAAACCACCGGATCGACAATTTTCCAGCGAGCAAAGGTGTTGACCCATATATAGGTCTTGTCGCGGGTGGGGATCTGGCCGGGATCACCATCCCATTCCTGAAGGTTGTTTGGAAAAAACAGGGCTTTTTCGATCACTGGCAACTTGAATTTCAGGCCGGGGGTGGTCACGGTGCGCTGCACCTTGTCGAACCGGGTCACCACCACCTGTTCGGTTTCGTCGACCGTGTAGGCACAGATGAACAGCAAAAATACCACTACGACGGCAAAGGCCAGCAAGGCTTTCAGTTTCATTTTATTTCACCACCCGTGTTTCCGAGGTTCAAAAGGGGCAGAACATTGTTCTGGTCGGCATCCACGATAACTTTTTTGTTGATTTTGGGAAGCAGTTCTTTCAGGGCTTCCAGATAGAGGCGCCGCTTGGTAACGTCCTGGGCCTTGATGTATTCACCATAAAGATCATTGAAACGGGCCGCATCACCCTTTGCGCGGTTGACGCGGTCCAGTGCGTATCCCTCGGCCGCTTTGATCGTACGTTCCGCCTCGCCGCGTGCGGCCGGTATGGCCTTGTTGTAGTCTTCCTTGGCTTGATAGATCATTTTTTCTTTTTCCTGGGTGGCCTGGTTGACTTCGTTGAACGATGGCTGAACGGGGGTGGGAACATTGGTCTTTTTCATCTCTACGGTCACCACATTGATACCCGTCTCTGCCTTGTCCAATTCGTCCTGGAGTACCCGTTTGGCTTCCACGGCGATTTCGTCGCGTTTGGTGATGACTTCATTGATGCTGCGATCGCCCACCACCAGACGCATACTGGATTCCGACAGGTCTCTCAGCAGGCCGTTGGCGTCTTTGATCTTGAAGAGATAATTGTAAGGATCTTTTATTTTGTACTGGACGATCCAGGGTACCACGGCGACGTTGAGATCGCCGGTCAACATCAGCGAAATACTGGCCGTGTCCGCTGCCGATGAATATCCGCCACTGTATTGCCCGCGTTCAGATTGAAAACCGAATTCTTCTTTGTAAATTCGGTCCTGACGGACTTTGGTGACCTTGTCGATGCCGAAAGGCAGTTTGAAATTGGGACCGGGCTGGGCCAGTTTGACGAATTTGCCAAACCGTTGGACCACGCCCACCGATCCGGATTCAATGGTGAAAAAGGCCGTGTAGCCGATCATCAGGACCACAAGGGCAATGATGATCAGAAAAGATCCTCCCGGCGGTTTGAATTTTTTCAATTGATTGACGATATCGTCCATCTGTGGCGGTGGTCCGCCCTGCTGCTGGTGCTGACGATTAAGCTTTTCCCAATCCCAGGCCATGTTGCGTCCTTCATTTTATGGTGAGTCAAAATGGTGGCTGACGCCATCCGGGAAATTGTCAATATTTTATAAATTAATATAGGGTTTGTCCAGAAATGGAAAATTGTTTCGAGATCAAGGCTTTCGCCCTAATTTTTATCTCGGGTTTTACCGCAGGCATGTGGTTGATATTCCGAGAATAAAAATGTTCGTATAATGTAGATATCGGATAATTTGACCATTTATGGACGGGCATTAATCTAAGGTTGGCAACGGGTTAAGTCAAGAAAAATCAGGTGCTGCAGCTGTACATCGGGATCCCTGCAAGTATTTTGAACGTGGAACCTTGAAAATCGGACGTTCAACGTCGGTGCGGCAGGGGCTTGACTTGTGCCCATACAGTTTTTATATCGGATACGAAAGAACCTAAGGCGGGAAACCCGCAACCCATAGAGGGCGGCGTACTGAGTGCTAAGTGCTGAGACGGGAAACCCGATTGAAAAGATTGGATCCCCGCCTGCGTGGAGGCGACAAAAAAAGAACCGTTTTTAATTTTTACGGATTTGTCAACTTGCAATGACCAAAAAACGTGCAACAAACGAAACATTTACGCCCATCGGAAGGGTTCTGGACACCATCCTCAATCAGTGCCGGTCCGACAACGCCGGGGGGATCGCCTATTTGCGCCGGGTCTGGGAGGCTGCGGTGGGGCGTCCCATCTGTGACAATGCCACGCCATTTGCGGTCAAGGGGAACCTGCTTCTGGTCCATGTCTCCAGTTCAGTGTGGCTGCACCAGCTTCAATTCCTGAAATCGGAACTTCTGGAAAAACTCAATCTCTGCCTGGCCAATGGGAAGATTACGGATATTAAATTCAAGATCGGTTCGCTTTGATGGGTGACCATACCTGTGATTATTTTCTTGGCGGCGGTATTGTTTTACATCAACCCCGGTCCGGGTACCGTTTCTCCATTGATGCGGTCATCCTGGCTCATCTGGCCAAGCCCGCAGCCGGTAACAGAATTCTGGACCTGGGAACCGGATGCGGCGTGATTCCTGTCATGGTGGCCTATCGGCATCCCGGCCTGCAAATCTGCGGTGTTGAGATCCAGGCGCCACTGGCCGAACTGGCCCGGCGCAATGTCAGCAATAACAAAATGGCCGATCACATCGATATTGTTCACAAGGACATGCGCCAATTGACATTGCACGACATCGGCGGACCGGTCGACCTGGTCGTGACCAATCCACCCTACCGCAAGCTGGGCAGCGGCCGGCTCAACAGCCAAAGCCAGCAGGCCGTGGCACGGCATGAACTGGCCGTAGATCTTGAAGGCGTGCTGACCACTGCCGGGCGCATGCTCAATCCGTCGGGGCGCATGGTCATCATTTATCCCAGTGTTCGCAGCGTGGACCTGCTGGTGGCCATGCGGTCGGTCCGCCTGGAACCCAAGATCCTCACCATGATCCACTCCGACCGATCCACATCGGCCCGGCTGGTTGTCGTAGAAGGGGCCAAGGGCGGCGGACCGGGGTTGATGGTGGCCCCGCCGCTGTATCTGTATCGGGAGGACGGCAATTATACAAACGCCGTCGAAGCGATGCTTTCATGAGCTTTTGTGAAACTTCAACAGACGGACAGATGGTCGGGTAAGGCCTGGGCTGAAGTTAAAAGGCTGCAAATGCGGTAAAGCACAGCCGGTAAGTGTTTACAGGATGCGGGCGGTTCGGAATTCAGGGGCTTCATCAAAGCATTTTCTGTGCCGGGGAGGGATTGATTTTTTTGCGGACCCCACAGTTGAGGCTTGACAAACCGACTCCAAAAAGGATACCAATATACTTTTTGAGTGTGGTGCTCGCGAGGGGAAAGGAGAGGTGGCCGAGCGGCTGAAGGCCCCGCTCTCGAAAAGCGGTATCCTGCCAAAAGTGGGATCGTGGGTTCGAATCCCACCCTCTCCGCCATATTCCGACGGTCGCAGCCACCGGAAAAGAACATATCCGGTGCCCAGCGTTTCCGGGGAGGGCTTGCACTGCCATCAATGAAATTGTTCTGCATCATGCGGAGAGATGTCCGAGTTGGCTGAAGGAGCACGACTGGAAATCGTGTGTGTCGTTTATAGCGGCACCGAGGGTTCGAATCCCTCTCTCTCCGCCATTCCCTTTTTCATCCGCCAGTCCCGTTTTCTCGCGCATCCCGTCGGTGGGGACAAGATCCCTGCGATGTCTGACGGTTACGCTGAACACAATCTTTCCGAGGACGCTATAGATGGCGTATCTGGTTCTATCACGCAAATATCGTCCACAGACCTTTGAGGATGTGATCGGCCAGGAGCACGTCACCCAGACCCTGGCCAATGCCATCCGCGGTGATCGTGTGGCACATGCCATTTTGCTGACCGGTCCGCGCGGAACGGGTAAGACCACCATTGCACGCATCCTGGCCAAAGCCATGAATTGCGAATCGGGGCCTGTGTCCCCCCCCTGCAACACCTGCCGGTCCTGCCAGGATATTACCTGCGGCCGGGGAGGCGATGTGTTCGAGATAGACGGCGCCTCCAACAACAGTGTGGACCAGGTCCGCGAACTGAGGGACAACCTTCGCTACATGCCGGTTCACAGCCGGTATAAAATTTATATTATCGACGAAGTCCACATGCTGAGCATCGCCGCATTCAATGCGCTGCTGAAAACGCTGGAGGAACCACCGGCGCATGTGATGTTTTTTTTCGCCACCACCGAAGCCCACAAAATACCCATTACCATTCTTTCACGCTGTCAACGCCACGATCTGAAACGGATCGACCTGTCCGCCATCGCAGACCATATGGCCTTTTTGTGCGCCAAAGAATCGGTCGATGTCTCAAGCGGCAATCTGTGGGCCATTGCCCGGGAATCCGGCGGCAGTATGCGCGATGCACTGAGCCTTCTGGATCAAATCCTGGCCTCCGGCGACGGCCGGGTGCGTGATGAGGATGTGGCCAACCTGCTGGGTGCCATGGACCGGCAGGTGCTCGCGGATCTTTCTGCGGCCGTATTTGCTCGGGATATCTCGCGAATCCTGGATATTGTCGATACGGCTTTCAACACCGGCCAGGATTTGAAACGATTCTACACCGATGTGCTGTCCCATTTCAGGCATTTGATGCTGATCAAGATGGATGTTCGCAAAGATATACTGAACGAGCTGACCCCGACCGAAATCGAAGCCCTTTCCGTTCAGGTGGCCGGGGTGTCCATCACCTTGATCGATCAGGTCTACACCCTGCTTTTTGATGCCGAAAACCGTGTCCGCCATGCATCACAGCCCCGGCTGGCCATCGAGATGGCTTTTTTCAAGATTCATCAGATCGTACCGGCGCTGCCCATCGAACAACTGATCGAACGGTTGGACAGCCTCTTGCAGAGCACACCTGCTGACCCGCCTTCAGGTGTGGCGGCACCTCAAATTGGATACGGCCAAATGACACCGGCGCAGCCAATGGCGGCACCCGCGCGGCCCGTCGAAGATCCCGTCCCTGCTCCGGAGAAAACGTCCGTTCCTGTCGCGGACTACCCGCAGCAGGAAGCCGCCAGTGTCGCGGAAAGCCGGTCACCGGAACCGGCAGGTGGTGCTGCGGATCCGTGGCAGGCGGTGCTGACTGCCATGGCCTCGACCAAACCCTCGATCGCTTCGGCCTTGTCTCGCTGCCAACTGGTATCCACGACCGACGATGCTTTTACGGTGCGGGTGCGTGACAACGATTACACCGTCAAGATGATCAAAAAGCATCTGGCGCTGATCGAAGCTTCATGCCGGCAGCATGCGGGCAGGGGGATTGAGCTGGATGTGGCTGATAACAAAGCCGTGGATACAAACAAGCAGTCGGCCAAACGCAAAGCCGATGAGGTGCGTCAAAAATTGTTAAACCACCCGCTGGTGGCCGATGCCGTGGATATTTTCAATGGAAAGATTGAATCCTTAAAAACATAGATTGAGCCATTGGCTGTTAGCTTTTAGCAAAATGATTTTGTTTCGTTAACAAAAAGCATGGTGCCACCCGTCGGGTTCAGCCCGGATGTCTTGTAAGTATCTGAAACAAAAGTGCTGAGTTCTGAGTGCTAAAAAACCAATTGCCATCTCAGGACAGACGCCAACCACAGGAGGAAATACCGATGAAAGGCATGGGGAACATGATGAAGCAGGCCCAGAAACTCCAATCCAAGATGCTGCGGATGCAGGAGGAACTGGCCACCAAAACCGTTGAGACAACCGCCGGCGGCGGCATGATCACCGTCGTTGCCAACGGGGCCCAGCAGATTGTTTCCATTAACATTGAAAAGGAAGTGGTGGATCCTGACGACGTTGAGATGCTTCAGGATCTCGTTCTGGCTGCCGTCAACGACGCCCTGGCCAAATCGCAGGAGATGGTCTCCTCACAGATGGGCAAACTGACCGGTGGGATGAAAATTCCAGGCCTGATGTGATGGATTACTATCCCGGATCCATCAAGAACCTGATTCGAGACCTGGCCCGTCTGCCGGGAATCGGCCAAAAGACGGCCGAGCGCCTGGCCATGCACATTCTACAGCAATCCGACGATGAAGCCCGCCGTCTGGCCGGCAGCATCGTGGACTTGAAATCCAGATTGCGTTTATGTTCAGTCTGTTATGCACTCAGTGACGATACCTTGTGCCGGATCTGCAACGATCCATCCCGCAATGCCCAGGTGATTTGCGTGGTGGAACAGCCGGCCGACCTGGCCTCCATCGAGAAGGCCGGGGCTTTTGATGGGAGGTATCACGTATTGGGTGGCGTCTTGTCCCCCATGGAAGGCATCGGACCGGACGATATTCGTATCGCCGAGTTGGTGAACCGTGTGGAAACGGAAGGTATCCGGGAAGTCATACTGGCCACTGGAACCAATGTGGAAGGGGAGTCCACGGCCGCCTATATCGCCAATCGCCTGGCTTCCAAGCCGGTAACGGTGACCCGGATCGCATCGGGGGTGCCCATGGGGGGGGATTTGAAATACGTGGACCAGGTAACGCTCAAACGGGCCATGGAGAGCCGGCATGGAATCTGATCGTCAAACCGAATGCGACGAACTGTTTGTCTGCACCATGTGCGGTGAGTGCTGCAAAGGTTTTGGGGGGACCTACCTCACTGATGCGGATATGGCGGCCATTGCCCGGTATCTGGGAATTTCGGTACGCCGGCTGATCGATGCCTATACCTGTCTGTCCGGTACGCGTCGGGTGATCGCCCAGGCGGACAACGGCTATTGTAAGTTCTGGGACAAGGTCTGCACTATCCATCCGGTCAAGCCGCGCATGTGCCGGTGGTGGCCATATATCCCCGGCATTCTGGTGGATGTCGGCAATTGGCGTGCCATGGCGGCCTCCTGCCCGGGGATGAAGGCAGATGCATCCGATGCCAGCATCATCGCATGCGTGAAAGGGGCTTTGGAAAACGAACCTTGATCGTTTGGTAAAAAGCCGGCAGGTATGTCATTGCCAGTGCTTCTCGTCCATTAACCGGTATACCGATTCCGCCTGTCCGTCCGACGCCTCCCGGCAAAGGATTCGCTTTCCTTCCAGATCATCAAGCTCCCGAATCAATACATCGGATTCGCCATTCCACTTGTCCTGCAACGCCGTCCGGGTGATGGTTCCGCCCGCGTCGGCGATGGCGCAACACAGAAGATAGACGGAGACCGCCTCCACCGAAAGATCCATCGAGAAGATCCGCTGGCACATGTTCGGCTCGCCTGACATTCGGTTCATGATGCATTTCTCAAAACGGTATATTTGGGCCCGGCGATGAGCAGATTGTTGGTAATTGTGGACTGAATTTTTTCCATCATACTGCCGAACATGATGTCCCGGATAATCCCGTGACCGTAAGCGCCCAGGACCACCAATGCGTTGTGGGGTACCTCGTAGAGATTGTTTTCGAAACGGCCTTTATCGAAAAATATCCATTGGTCCAAAACGCTTTCCAACGCCTTGTCAAGCTCATTTTCGGACACGATTGCGCGGTAGTCGGACGGCGTTCGTTTTTTGGTCTGGGTATAGACGTTAAGCGGCATGCCGGTTACTTTGGCAATGCGGATACCCAGTCGCAGGGCATTGACGGCGTTGGCGGATCCACCGAAGAAGATGGCGATGGACTGCCAGGGCTTGTATGACTGGCTGGTGATCAGCACCGGAAAACGGGCAGCCTGGATGATGCGGCGAACGCGTGGGCCGATATATCCCAGTCCAATTTTGGAAGACAGATCGCTGATACTGCGCGGACAACACATGAATTCGAAACGCGTGGGGATATCGGGCAATGTGGATGCGGTATAATTTTTGGGTTTGAACAGTTCCGGTTTGATGTCGGCTGCGCTCAACAGGTCTTCGGCATGGGCGGCGGCCGTGTCCGGATCGTTGAGATAGGACGGATCCAGATCCACCTGAACCACATCGTTTTCGAAGTACATCAAAAATTTGGTGGATTCAGGAATATAGACAGTGGGCAAAACGCCCATTTTCCGGCAAAAATAGATGGACTGCAACAGGGTTTCTCTGCCCAGGGGCGTATTTCTGAATATGTGAAACAATTTTTGGGCCATGTCGTCTTCTCCTTTTTCTGAGACCTTTCAATGAATGACCGGTCAGAAACGGCCTGTTTGTACCATGAGCTCCTTGCGATACTGATCCAGAAGCTTGGATTTGGATATCATTCCCTGAAAACGGTTGTCCGATACCACCGGCATGCTGAAGATTCGTGCTGTATCCATGGTCTGCAGGACCTCGGCCAGATCATCATACAAGGACACGGTTTGAACGTGTGTATCCATCAGTTGGCCGGTGAGTACCGCGTTGTGCATGGCCGGATCGAACAGATAGTTTCGAATTTCAGCTAGATGGATCATACCCAGAAAGTAACCGCTACCCCGGTCCTCCACCGGAAAGAAATAGCGGCGTGAGGTTTTGATGATGCCGATAAAGTCGGCCAGGCGCATATCCGGATGGATGCGAATGTAATCGGTTTCAAGCAGTTCCTGAATGCTCAGATCGGTAAGAACGCGGGCGTCGGTTCCCGGCCGCAGCAATTGCCCCTGCTCGACCAGATCCTTCAGGTAAAACGAGGCTGGTTCGACATAGTGGCACAGCGTCGTAGATATGGCCGATACCAAGATCAGAGGCAGGATGACTTCGTAGCCGCCGGTAATTTCGATCACCAGAAAAATACCCGTCAGGGGCGCCTGGAGGATGCCGCTGATAAGACCGGCCATGCCCAACAATGCGAAACATCCTTCGTTGACCCATTGTATCGAAGACCAGAAGGCGGCGATCAATCGATGAAAACTCAAACCGACAAAGGCGCCGATCACCAGGCAGGGGGCAAATATTCCACCGGATCCACCCCAGCCCAATGTCAGGGATGTGACCAGGATTTTGACAAGGCAGATGGCCACCACCAGCAAGAGGCCATGGGCAAAGCCGCCTTCGATGGCCGTACGGATGGCTTCGTAGCCTTCGCCCAGCACGTGGGGCAGTGCATACCCGATGGCGCCGACCATGGTGCCGCCCATGGCGGCGCGGACCCACATCGGTACGGGGACCCCTTTGGACAAGTGATGCATTTTGCGCAGGGCACGGGTCAAGAGAATCGAGGCCAGTGCGCAGACGATGGCCAGTCCCACGCAGGCCAGAATATCATGGAGCTGGATATTGAATTCCCGGTGGGCGAATACGATTTGGTTGCCGTTGAGCAACCGGCTGATTTCGGTACCGGCAACCGCCGCGATGGCGATGGGGATGATGTTCATGGTGCTCCACTCACCAAGGATGACCTCGATAGCGAACACCATGCCGGATATGGGTGCGTTGAAAATGGCGGCGATGGCACCGGCCGCCCCGCAGCCTACCAGGGCCACCCGCTGGCGATCATTGAGCGAGAAGGCCTGGGCGATATTGGAGCCGATGGCGGCTCCGCTCATGACCACTGGGGCCTCCGGGCCTGCGGATCCGCCGCTGCCGATGGTCAGGCAACTGGATATCAGACGTGAGAAGCTGGAGCGCAGACGCAGCAGGCCGCCGTAGCGCGAAACGGCGTAAATCACTTCGGGGACGCCGTGTCCGGCACCCTCGTTGACGATTTTATCCAGAAACAGGCATGACAGGGCTGCACCGATGCCGGGCAGAAAGATCGCCCACCAATAGGCCCGATAGTGATGCAGCCATTCCAGCATTGCTTCCAGGCCGCGATTCAGGAACAGCGCGGCCAGGCCGCTGCAGATGCCTACGACAATCGCGAAAACGATGAGCAGCAACCGGTCGTCGGACCTGAACAGGGACCAACTGCCCGGATAAAGCATCTGCTGGAAGAATCGCTTCATGGGGCGGGCTCCATACGCCGATCAGATGGGAGGGTAGGAGGGAATCCGGTCCAGCCCGCCAGAAAGGCGCCTGCCGCTGTCGGAATCCGAGTGGGAAAAGATGCTGCCGGGGCCATGGTGATCAGATCTCGTCCAGTCGTTTTTCGAATGCGGTGATGTGCATCTGCAGCGTGGATGTATCGGGTTGCGTATTCAGTACCTTTACGAAATCCGCATCACGAATACAATAGGATAGCCTGGACAACAGATGCAGGTGATCTTTGACGCTGGGACTGATCAGAATGAAGAAAACGAAGACCGGCCGGTCGTCGATGGCTTTGAATTGGATCGGCCGATTCAAAAAACAGGTGACAATGACCGGTGCCTCGAGCGGCTGAGAAAGCGGCTCCCGGGGATGGGGAATGGCGATGCCGTTTCCGATACCTGTGGATGCCAGTTCTTCACGCTGGATCAGTTTGTCGAATAGTTCGTTACGGATCGGCTCCGCCAGGAAATCGATTTTGTCAACTGCCGCTCGCAGTGCGGACGTCACATCCTCTCCGGGTACCCGATGGTACACTGCGCCCCGCTGCATGGCAGCAACCAGCGTGTGTAACGCAGCAGATGTGGATTCGGCGGTCTGACCGCCTTCCAGACAAAAGGGCAGATGATGCGCCGCAGCCCATTTTCCCAATGCTGTCGGTGAAAAAGCGGCTTCGTTTCCGTGGCGCTGAATGGGGATGCGCCCCTGCCGTATCCATCGCTCCACGGTAGATACGGGAAGATCAAGGGCAGCGGCCACTGTTTTCATGGATCGTTTCATCTTCGGTTCCCGATCAAACTGGCCTTCAGACAATAAAAAGACTAAATATAGGCTTAAAATGCGGAATAATCAAGAGACTGCGGTATTTTTTAGTACCTTACACCTCGGTTTCTGTCAAAAAAAACAAGAAAATGAGGTGGGGTGCATGGATTGCGAGTTTCCCGACTTAGATGGGAGGCGGGTCGGGGCCGACAATGAAGATATCCCGTTTGGGGTAGGGGATTTCGATGCCATTTGCGTCGAACAGGGTTTTGGCGGTGTCGGTGATATCGTCGATGGTCTCCATGCGTCGTCGAGCGTCTTTGATCCACCTCGATGGCCGTCAGGCCGAACAGGCGAATCCAGATGACACCCACGATTCAGGTCAGAAGCAGTTGCGTACCCGAAGCTGCGCACCTGCGGCACCAATGATCGTCGGATGGTTGAATCAAGGATGCCGCCGTTTGACGGCTGGGGTAAAGGGGAGGAACAGGGCCGTGGGTCAGGACGCATCCAGTCGATCCAGGGCACTTTGGATACGCGTTTGCGGCTCCATATCCTCATTGCGCAAAATGGATTTGACGGTTGTCAGGCGATCATTCAATTCCGTCAGCATGATTTCCATGTCCTGAATCGTTTCGGCGGAATTTTTTTCGGTGACATCCATGGCTTCGCGCAGGTCGCTGGCGTTTTTGATGAGCATTTTGAGATTGCGGATTTTATCCAGCCGCAGGGCCAATTCATCGAAATTGATCGGCTTTTGAAGATAGTCTACGGCACCTTTTTGCATGGCCTCGATGGCATTGTTCACCGATGCATGGGCGGTGATCAGGATCACTTCAGTCTTGATGTTCACCCGTTTGGCCTCTTCGAGCACGCCGATGCCGTCCACACCTCCCGGCATCATCAGGTCGGTGAGCACCACGTCGTAGAAGCGGCTACCGATCTTATCGATGGCAACCACGCCGTTTTCCGCTGTTTCCACGACATATTTGTCATGGATCAAACGCTTGGTCAACAGGGTTCGGGTGACCGGATCATCGTCAACCACGAGTATTTTAAGACTGTTCATTGATCATTCTCCCTGTCCGCATGGACAATCGTTCGTAAGCGTTCACAGGGCAAACGCATCTGCTTTGTTACCGGGCAGTTGAAGTATGCCCCATACGTCTGCGTGCCCGAAGCCGCGCATCTACGGCACCTGAGTAAACGCTTACCGGCTGTGCTTTACAGGTATTGGCTGCTTCTACCCCGTGAACAGGTACAATTGTTCAATGGTTAAGGCGGCGCCATTATCTGCGCTGCTGCTTTACCCCGGCGTCGCACAAAAGGGGTTAATTCAATTGGTAATAGACCGATCGCAGGTGGCGTTTGGGGATGAATCGCGGGCAGACGCCGGTTAGCGATTCGGTCGATCCGATCAGTAGGTAACCGTCGGGCTGCAGGACATCTGCAATCTTGTTGAACAATTTTTTGCGGTCCTGAAGTGTAAAGTAAATGGCCACGTTGCGACAAAAGATGATGTCGAATTTTCCCAGGCCGACGAAAGGCTGCATCAGATTTATCCGTTTGAAAGTGGCCATGGCACGGATTTCATCTTTAATTTTCCAATTGCTGCCGGTCGGTGTGAAGTAGCGTTGCAGTTTTTCCGGGGGGAGTCCCCGTTCGATTTCGAATTTGTTGTAGGTGCCATTGCTTGCCTGGGTCACGGCTGCATCGGACAGGTCGGTGCCCAGCAGCGTCATTTTGTTGGCCATTCCGCTGCCCAGCAACTCTTTGATTACGATGGCGATGCTGTATGCCTCCTGGCCGGTTGAACAGGCACTGCTCCAGATTTTCAGATGGGGCGCTGCACGGTTGCCCCCTTTTGCACGGGCGTCCATCAGGTCGGGAAGAATTTTGTGCTTGAGAAGATCGAAGGGACTGTTGTCCCGGAAGAAAAGTGTCTCGTTGGTCGTGATGGCGTTGATGATTTTTTTTTCCAGGACCTTGCGGGTATCCGCCTTGGCCTTGTTGTAAAATTCGGTGTAAGATTTGCACCCTTCCTCATCCAGCAGTTTGCCGAATCGGGTCTCTAACAGGTAGGCCTTGGAGGCGTCGATGCTGATACCGGAGACATTGTAGATGTATGTGGAGAGAACTTTAATTTCTTCCGGCTTGATTTTTACCATTTTCATTCCTGGAGAGGTGATGACCCTGTAACGCCAAGCCCTTGTCTTCAGCCTATTCGGACACTTCGGACGATCCTGTCGGCAATTTGATGGAGCGGCAGCACCGCATCGGCCAGGCCGCTTTCGGCAGCCTCTTTGGGCATACCGTAAACCACACAGGTGGTTTTATCCTGGGCAATGATGGTGGCACCATTTTGTTTCAGCAATCTCAAGCCCTCGGTTCCGTCTGATCCCATGCCCGTCATGATGACACCGGTGGCCCTTCCCACGTAGTGGTGGGCGACGGACCGGAACAGGTAATCCACACTCGGTCTGCAGCTATTTTCGGGCGGGTCGTCCGTTATCTTGATAATACGGCTTTTGCCATCCGCACCGGCGACGATTTTCATCTGTTTACCTCCCGGCGCGATCAGGACGGTGTTGGGTAGAATCGGTTCGCCCTGCCGTGCCTCCCTCACCGCGACACTGCATTTGGCAGCCAGGCTGTTTGCCAGACTCTGGGTAAACATGGGCGGCATATGCTGGACGATGAGGATGGGAACGCCGATATCCTTCGGGATCATGGGCAGCATCTTCGCCAGGGCGTTCGGGCCGCCTGTGGATATGCCGATGGCGATAATCTCCGCTTTTGAGCGGTTCAACGGTTTGATCGTGGATGCGGGTTTTGCTGCCCGGGAACTGCGCACGGATACGGCCGCCGGTTTGGCCGGCTGGCGTGATGGGGCTGAGATTCGACGCAGGGGTGCGCTGCGCCGAAAGGCGCGGATCATGGGGGTAATGGCGTCGGCGATTTTCTTTCGGTTTTCGGCCATGGTGCCGGATTGGGGCTTGGGTATGAAATCGAAGGCCCCCAGTTCCAGCGCCTTCATGGTCATGGCACCGCCTTCCTGGGTCAGGGTGCTGAGCATGATTGCCCCGATGTGGGGAGCATGGCGGCGGATGTGGCCCAGCACCTCAATGCCGTTCATCTCCGGCATTTCGATGTCCAGGGTGACCAGATCGGGCTTCAAAGAGGCGAGCTTGCTAACTGCGGCCTTGCCGTTGTGGGCACTTCCGACCACTTGAACACCGGATAGATCGGTGAGCACATCGCTGACGATTTTTCGATACAATACGGTGTCATCCACGACCATGACCCGCAGAGGCTTGGAGGCAATCATCGTGTGACAGTCCTTCTGAAAGCGTTGACGTGATTACGAATAGCGACGTCCGCAAGGGCGCGGTAACCCGATTTCACAGGAAGATCATTTTTCATTGTCGAGTACTTTCTCGACATCCAGAATGCCGATCAGGCGTTCTTTGGTTTTGAATACACCTTTGAAAAACTTGCCCTGGACCCCGCCGATATTGGCCGGCGGTGGTTCGACTTTGTCCCATTGAGCCTCTACCACATCGCTGATGCGCGATACCAGCAGGCCGATGTATTCGTCTTTTGAATTGACGATAATGTTGCGGCTCATCTCACTCAATTCAGTGCTCCCGAGATTGAGCTTCTTTCCGAGGTCGATGATGGTGACAATCTGGCCGCGCAGATTAAGTATCCCCATAACATAATCCGGTGATTGGGGAACGGTGGTCATGTCAATCAGCTTATTGATTTCCTGGACATTGAGAATGTCCATGCCGCACAGGGCCTTGCCTACATAAAAGGTTGCCATTTCAACAGTTTGACTTGCCATGGGTCATCCTTTCTCGACCGGCCTTTGGGTGCGATGATCCGCAAGCCGGTTTTCGCCGGTTTCGATGTGCCGGGTCACGGGTTTACCGATTGGTCAGAAAACCGTAAATGCTGCGGACCAGCTTTTCACGATCCAATTTGATTTGATAGTCGCTGATTCCCACCTGGCGCCCTTTTTCGATATCCTCTTCACCGGCAAGGGTTGTCAAGGCGATGACCGGTAGGTGGGCATAAGCGTTGCTGCTTTTGATGCGACGCGTCAATTCAAAGCCGTTCATATTGGGCATTTCGATGTCGGTTACCACCAGAGAGATTTCATCGGCATGTTTCTCCAGCAGTTCCCAGGCGATGGCCCCGTCCTCGGCCTCGATGACCACGTAGCCTTCATCTTCCATGTGGCTTTTAACCTGGTTACGGAAAAAATTCGAATCTTCGGCAAACAGAATTTTGATGGCCTCGCCGTTTTCGGCCGTGGCGGCTTCCATATCCTCGAACCACTCCGGATTCAAGGTCTGGACGATTTCATACACATCCACCATCAACGTGGTGTGGTCGTTGATAATCGTCGACCCCATGATACCGGCCTGTTTCAGGGTCTGGCCATCCACGTCCAGAGACAGTTCAACCGCATCCACCGGACCGATGGCCAACAGGCCGATCTCCTTACCGGCCAAGATGAAAACGATTACCAGCAGGTCTTCAACGTCGGCCAGCGGCTGAACCATGGCGACTTCGTCAACGGAAAACAGGGGCAGACTGCCGCCGCGGTAGCGGATGACGCGTTTGCCGCCAACGGTCTCGACGTCTGTGGCCTTTATCTTTTCGATGCGTTCGACCATGTTCAGCGGTGCGGCGAATTGCTCATCTTCCGCACTTCGGAACACGAGCAGGGACTGACGGTCGTTTTGCTCCCGGATGGCCCGCAGATTCTCTTCGGCCACTTCCGCTGCCCGGGAGGATCCTTCGATGGATGTCAATCCTGCCATCTGGGCCAGATTGGCCACATCCAGGATCAGTGCCACCCGGCCGTCTCCCATGATCGTGGCGCCGGCGTAGCCTTTGCATTGTTTCAGGTCCCGGCCCAGGGGTTTGACGACGATCTCTTCCGAATCGTGCAATTCGTCAACCACGAGGCCGTATTTCATCGCTCCGGTCGAGACGACCACGATGTTCAAGGCGCTGGCTGCGCGGTAGCGCCGTTCAACCGACTGCCGGCTGTCGTTTTTGATATCGGCATCCGCATCGTCGGCATCGGTTTCTGGTTCCGATGCATTCGCTGCCACCAGGGGGGTCTCCTTGGATCGCCGGTCGGACAGGGCTTGCCGTCGATCCAATTGTTTTTTACCGGTTTTGGGATCCACGTAGATCGATTCGGTGTCGATTACGTCGGCCAGCTTAATCAGTGGCAGGAGGTTGCCTCTGAGGCGGACCACTTCCGCATCACCCACACGTTCGATGCGATCCTTGACCTGGCTGGCCGGTATACGCAGCAGTTCTTCCAGGTTGACCTGGGGGATGGCGTAACGCTCGTGGCCGGTCATCACGATCTGGCAGGGGATGATGGCCAGGGTCAGGGGCAGTTTGATACGGATGGTCGACCCTTTTCCCTGTTCCGACTCGATGTCGATGATCCCGCCCAGTTTGTCCAGGTTGGTTTTGACCACATCCATGCCCACGCCGCGGCCGGACACATCGGTTACCTTTTCGGCGGTGGAAAATCCGGGCAGGAAGATGAGGTTGTTGCGCTCCTTGTCCGACAGCACCTTGGCCTGTTCTTCGCTGATCAGTCCTTTTTCTATGGCCTTTTGGGTCAGTACCCGGCCGTCCAGCCCCTTGCCGTCATCGGAAATCTCGATATTCACCTGGCCGGCTTCATGGAAGGCTTTCAGGTAGATCCGGCCCAGCGGATTTTTTCCGGCGCCGCGTCGGACATCCGGCAGTTCGATGCCGTGATCGACGGCATTGCGAACCAGGTGTGTGAGCGGATCGCCGATGGCTTCGATGATGGTTTTGTCCAGCTCGACATCCTTGCCTTCAAGGTGGAGTTCCACTTTCTTGCCCAGGCTCCGGGAGAGGTCACGTACCACGCGTGGAAATTTGTTGAATACGTTGCCGATGGACTGCATGCGGGTCAGCATGATCGCTTCCTGGAGTTCGGAGGTGATCAGGTCAATGCGCTGGCCGGCAGTTTCGGCACCGCGATGATCTTCCGAACTCATGGACTGGAGTAACTGGTTACGGCTGAGAACCAGTTCTCCGGCGAGGGTCATCAGTTGATCCAGGAGGCTGACGTGAACCCGCAGACTGGTATCGGTTTCAGCTTTTTTCGTTGCCGATTTCGATTTTACCGTGGGCGGAATTTCCACCGGTGCAATGGCCGGCGTCGGTTCGGCCTCGGCTGAGGTGACAGGTTCGACGGGTTTGGATATTGCCGTAGCCGCCGTTTCAGCGGATTTTTCATCCTCTGCGGGCGAACCCAGCGTCAACATTGTCATGTCCGGCAGTACCTGGTGAATCTGATGCTCCGGTATCTCGAAAAGAACATTGATATCTTCGGGTTTGAGGATGGTTGCGAACAGCACGATCAGGGGGTCGACAGTCGACGTCGGTGTTAAATCCATGGAACGCACGGCTTCGATATCGGCGCTTGTGGCCAACAGCGTGCCGGTCTGTTCCATCTCCGTGATGGCGGCCGCCGGAGATTTTCCTTTGGCGACAACGTCGGTTATCAGATCGATGCGTGCCAGGTAGATGAATTTTCCTTCTGCGGCCAGGGCCTTGATGCGGCTCTCATCCGCCTCAAGGGTCGTGATTCCGTCGGCGGTGGACAGGGTGATCGGTGTTTTTTCATCGACCGCAGGTGTATCGGGTTGCGGTTCCGCGGCTTCAGTTCCGGCCGCAACCTGAACCGGTTTTCCTTCGGCAATGGCCTGCAGGGCATCGATGTGTTGTGAGATGTCCACGTCATTGCTGGTGAATACATCATCCATCAGGGCCTTGAGGGAGTCTGCGGCCATGAGGAGCACGTTGACGATCTCGGGGGTGGGAACCATCTCCCTGGCACGTACTTTGCCGAGAATGTTTTCCATCTCATGGGTGAGGTCCTTGATGGTGGTCAACCCCATGAATCCGGCGCCGCCCTTGATGGAGTGCGCAGCCCGGTAGACCTTGTTGACGAGTTCTTCATCGATATCGGCACCGGCCTCTTCGATGGCCAGCAGATCGGTCTCGATGTCCGCAAGGTGTTCAACCGATTCCTCCAAATACATCTGTAAGGTTTCGTCGTCTTGGATGGTCATGTTTTACTCCTTTTACCGATGGATGATGCCGGTGCACCGGGCGTCGGGATTCTGTTCAGATGCGTGCTGCCATGAAAACCGGCAGGTATACACGCTGCCGGGAAAAGCGGTATCGGGACCTCTTTGCGGACACCGCGACCCGGTTTCTTAAGTCATATATCCGCCTGCCCGCAGAAAACTTTAGTTGTTTTTAAGACATGTAAAATCTTGAGAATTACCGCTTTGTCCGGACTGAGAGAACCGGATTCGGCAACGCTGGAGCAGATTCGACGGTTGCCATGCAAAGGTGGCCACACCCCATGCGTTGCCCGCGGCGGGCCGACTTTGAATCGCTACGGATTCTGTATCACTGGAGAAAGAAACGACGCCCGTCCCGAAAACCATGGTACGGTTTCCGGGGCGGGTGTTTTGTATGGCCGGCATGACTGATTGTTGCCGCGGTTACACGGAACGGGAGAAAAAACCGGCTTTCAGGTATTCCCTGTTCAATCGCGCGATGTTGGTGATGGAGATCTCTTTGGGGCACTCGGCTTCGCACTCGGTTTCGTTGGTGCAGTTGCCGAAGCCCAGTTCATCCATGGTTCGTACCATGTCGATTGCCCGTTTGGCAGCTTCGGGCCGCCCCTGGGGCAAAAGTGCCAGTTGGGAAACCTTGGCGCTGGTGAAGAGCATGGCCGATGCATTGGGACAGGAAGCCACACAAGCCCCGCAGCCAATGCATTGGGCCGCATCCATGGCCAGGTCGGCGGCCTCCTGGGAAACCAGGATGGCATTGGCGTCCTGGGCCCCGCCGGTGCTGGCCGAAATATAACCGCCGGCCTGGATGATCTTGTCCAGGGCGCTGCGGTCCACGGCGAGGTCCTTGATTATTTTGAACGCCATGGCCCGGAAGGGTTCGATGGCAATGGTATCGCCGTTTTCGAAATGGCGCATATGCAGTTGACACAAGGTGGTTCCCTTTTCTGCGCCGTGGGCGCGTCCTTCCACCACGCAGCCGCACATGCCGCAAATGCCCTCCCGGCAGTCGTGGTCGAAGGCAATGGGATCTTTGCCGTCCAGGGTGAGCTGCTCGTTGACCACATCCAGCATCTCCAGAAATGACATGTCAGTGGTGATATTTTCGGCATGATAGGTTTCGAAGCGGCCCTTGGCGTTGGGACCGTCCTGGCGCCACACGTTCAGTGTCAAATTGATTGTCTTTGTCACTTGTAGCTCCTTTGCGTAAGTTTGACGTTCTCAAATTCCAGGGGTTCTTTGTTCAAACCCGGTTCCTGACCGTCGCCATTATACTCCCAGGCGGCCACATGACAGAAATTGTCGTCGTCCCGGAGCGCTTCGTTTTCTTCCGTCTGGAAACGTTCGTTGAAGTGGCCGCCGCAGGATTCCTGGCGGGCCAGGGCGTCCACGATCATCAGTTCGCCGAATTCGAGGAAGTCGGCCACGCGGCCGGCCCGTTCCAGGCTCTGGTTGAATGCGGCCTTGGTTCCGGGGACCTTGACATTCTCCCAGAATTCGGCCCGCAACTCCTGAATCATCCCCCGAGCCATCTCCAGCCCTTCGTTGTTGCGGGCCATACCGCAGTATTCCCACATGATGCGTCCCAGGGTTTTATGGAAATTATCCACGGTACGCTTGCCGTCGATGGACAGGAGTTTGTCCATGCGGCCGGTGATTTCTTTTTCCGATTCGTCGAAGGCTTTGTGACCGGTGGTGACATTCGCTTTGGCAGTGCCGGCCAGGTAGCCGCCGATGGTGTAGGGCAGCACAAAGTAGCCGTCAGCCAGGCCCTGCATGAGTGCGCTGGCGCCCAGGCGATTGGCGCCGTGATCGGAAAAGTTGGCTTCGCCGAGTACGAAGAGGCCGGGTACGGTGCTCATCAGATTGTAGTCCACCCATAGCCCGCCCATGGTGTAGTGGATGGCCGGATAGATCATCATCGGGGTCTGGTAAGGATTGTCGGCCGTGATTTTTTCGTACATCTGGAAAAGGTTGCCGTATTTCTTTTCGATGACATTGCGCCCATCGCGTTTGATGGCATCATCGAAATCCAGGTATACGGCCAGGCCGGTTTCGCCCACACCTTTGCCCAGGTCGCATTGCTCCTTGGCGTTGCGCGAGGCCACATCCCGCGGCACCAGGTTGCCGAAACTGGGGTACTTACGCTCCAGATAGTAGTCCCGGTCCGAATCGGGAATCTGGCTGGGCGGCCGCTTGTCGTCCGGATTTTTGGGCACCCACACCCGGCCGTCGTTGCGCAGGCTTTCACTCATAAGGGTCAGCTTGCTCTGGAAGGTGCCGTGTACCGGAATGCAGGTGGGGTGGATCTGGGTGAAACAGGGATTGGCGAAAAAAGCACCTTTTTTATATGCCCGGAAGGCCGCCGTGACATTGGAAGCCATGGCGTTGGTGGAGAGAAAGAAGACATTGCCGTATCCGCCGGTGCAAAGTACCACGGCGTCGGCGGCATGGCGTTCGATCTCTCCGGTGATCAGGTTGCGGACCACAATGCCCTTGGCATGACCGCCCACCAGAACCACATCCAGCATTTCCCGGCGAGGAAACATCTGGACCTTGCCAGCGCCCACCTGGCGCATCATGGCGCTGTATGCACCCAGCAGGAGTTGCTGGCCGGTCTGGCCTCGGGCGTAAAAGGTACGCGACACCTGGGCACCGCCGAAGGAGCGGTTCGCCAACAGGCCGCCGTAGTCCCGGGCAAAGGGGATGCCCTGGGCCACACATTGGTCGATGATGTCGTTGCTCACCTGGGCCAGGCGGTAGACATTGGCCTCCCTGGCCCGGAAATCCCCGCCTTTGACCGTGTCGTAAAACAGGCGCCAGACGCTGTCGCCGTCGTTGGGGTAGTTTTTGGCGGCGTTGATGCCGCCCTGGGCCGCGATGCTGTGGGCCCGGCGGGGGCTGTCCTGGATGCAGAAGGTTTTGACGTTATAGCCCAGTTCGGCCAATGTGGCGGAAGCGCTGCCGCCGGCCAGGCCGGTGCCGACGACGATGATGTCGAATTTGCGTTTGTTGGCCGGATTGACCAGCTTGAGTTCAAAACGGTGTCGATCCCATTTTTCGGCAATCGGTCCACCGGGAATTTTTGCGTCGAGTGCCATGGTATCCCCTTTCTGGACGTTGTTGGGGCAGGCAACCCCGTTCAATGGTTGGCTGTCGCCGAAGCCGTTTCAGGCCAGCAGGAAAATATAGATTGGTAAAAAACCGAAGCCTACGCCGATGACGACTGCAAAGGCGATGCCCACCGTGCGAAAAATGGGCATGTATTTGGGATGGTTGGCGCCCAGGGTCTGAAAGGCACTCCAGAACCCGTGGCTGACGTGGGTGGCGGCCACGACCATGGCCAGCATATAAATGGCTACGTAGCCGGGGGAGGAAAAGGTATCGGAAACGATGGTGAAGATGGTGGTGTCGCTTTTATCCACGAAATGAAAATTGAGCAGGTGGAAAACGATGAAGGCCAGAATCAGCGCCCCGGTATAGGGCATGGTGGCCGAGCCGAAAGTACGGCCGCCGGCGCTTTTGTTGACGGCGTAGCGTGTCGGCCGGGCTTTCAGATTCTGCAGGAAGAGGGTCAACCCGGTGATGACGTGGACTAAGAAGAGGGTTAAAAGGGCCAGTTCGGCCACCGTCAGCAATGATCCCAGCGCGTGGAGGTGCCCGGCATAACCGTTGAATGCCTCCTGGCCGCCGTAAATGGTCAGGTTGCCCGCCAGATGGACTGTCAGAAATCCGCAGAAACTAAATCCCGTGATGGCCATCATCAGCTTTTTGCCGATGGACGACCCCAATGTGCCGGTAATCCAGTTCATCATTGCCTCCCGTTTGAAGTGATTGCCTAAAGGTTTGTGCCTTACACCTCAGTTTCTGTCAAAAAAAACAAAAAATGGGGTGGGGTGCACGGGTTGCGGGTTTCCCTCCTTAGATAGTGCCCATCCGGAAATGGCCAATTTGCCCGATATCTGCGTTATACGAACATTTTTATCCTCGACAATATCAACCATATGCCTGCGGTAAAAATGTTCGAAAGCCTTGATCTCGATCAAATTTGCCTGCTTCCGGACAGACATGATATAAAGAATAGCCTATTTTTCATTGGAATCGCTGTCAACGAATAATTTCTGATTATATCGGATTTAGGGGAGAGCTCCGGTACCCACCCAAAGAAGCCGAAATGTTTAGATTGTGTAGCCAGTTATTGTGATACCTGAATCGGT
>PDWJ01001803.1_pt1 | contig 45597 bp, 43 predicted proteins | sample 1430881 | NCBI WGS metagenome assembly PDWJ01 (sample SAMN01162460, study PRJNA174530) | Oral metagenome, whole genome shotgun sequencing project. | biome: Marine environment; feature: Marine mammal; material: Swab sample of the gingival sulcus; isolation source: swab sample of gingival sulcus...
CAGCTGTAGCAACAGTCGCCCAGGCAAAGGGTAAAAGCATTAACCAGTGGGCAACTGATGCTCTCAGAAAAGCAGCTCATATCTAAGGTTTGGTTCGTGATAACACCTTAATAATGAGTTGAAAATATCTGTTTGTAGTGGAACTCTCTCTATACCTGATTTCCAATCGGGATAGGACTCCCCATCACTGAGGAGCCCTCCCACACCACCCGGCATACGGATCACCTACCAAGGCGGTTCGGCTGATCAGGAAATCAGTATCCCGGCAGGGTTAATCCCTGGTCGGTGAAATATGGTTGTGGCATGGCAATGACCACCCATTTGATCTTGCTCATATGCCAATACTTCTTGCGGGCGTTGCCGCAGAGCACGGCATCAGTGTGAGCAATTCCAAGCTTCTTCAGGTTTACTACCCTGGTTTTGGGGTTCTTCCATTGTTTCCAGACAAGACTTCGCAGCCGACGCACTATCCAGATGTCTATTTCCTTGAGGAAGGATTTCGCTTCCGTCAGACGAAAATAGCCCCACCAGCCAGTAAGATATTGGTTATATTCATGGATTACCTGCTTCAGGCTCTTGCCACTGCTACGGCTGGCCAGCTCCCTGACCCTGCACTTAAAGTGTTCAAGGCTTTTCGCATGAACCCGAACCTTGGACTGACCATACATATGGAAATAGCACAATCCAACGAATTTGCGTAACCACGGTCTGCTGACTCCGCTTTTATCCTGATTTACCTTGAGCTTCTATTTCTGGCTCAAGTACACAGTAATACTCCGCTTTACTCGCTCGGCTGATTTCAGGCTTTTGCAATAGATGATGAAGTCGTCTGCCTAGGGGACAAACCGGAGACCCCGGCTTTCCAGTTCTTTATCCAGCTCGTCGAGGACGATATTGGACAACAGAGGCGACAGTTGGCCGCCCTGCGGCGTACCCTCTTCTGAACGGGTCGCAACGCCTTCAATCATTACCCCACATTGAAGATAGCTGCGTATCTGCTTCAATACGCGTTTATTCTCAATTCTTAATGCTATACGGCTCATCAGAAGGTCATGGTTTACCCGGTCGACAAAAAAAGGTTAACAACTCATTGCTTTATCATTATTTTCTCTTAAAAAAGGTAGCCTGATGGTTACGGCCTATGCGTCACTGATTCAGTGATTATGGTAGCTTTTCTTTTCTGGCAAGATCGCCTTGACAAATAGTTTTTTTTTACCATATCCTATTACTGGAGTTTAGAATTACGTAGCCCTTTTCCTATTGCTTGTTGCTAGGGAAAGCGCATAAAAAATGGAATTACCTTGTTGACATAATACATAAACGGCGATTGCCACGCTTTCTCAGGAGAAAAAATATCAACAAGCTGTTGTCTTTTTTCTCCTGAGAAAGCGTGGTGTCCAAAAAGAAAAAATGTAACCTTTCTGGATGCCACTATGAAAAACAAAGGATGCTCTACCATCCCCAGTGTCCTATTTGAGAGTTTCACATATCTCACTAGGGCTCTACCACTTCCTTATCGGCATAGGGCAGGTCAGAAAAGATAGCGCTTTGTACGATCTTCCCACCCAGACAAAAAAAGAGGTCGTCCCCAGAAATATGGGGAAAAAGTATCGGATGAGCGAGTTGCCTGGCTGGAAGAAAAGAGGAAGGAGGTTTTTCTCTATGGCAAAAAACAGATCGTGCGATTTCGGACTGCAATTTGCTTAGCCAAATATATTGATGGGAAAAAGGTGCGAGTCGTATGGGTGCAATTTGAAGATGCTTCCGGCAATTAAAGCAAGCTAAGATTGCTTATCTCGACAGCTCCGAAATTGACTGCGGAAGAAATATTCACCTTTTATGCAAGACGGTGGGCGACCAAAGACCTTTTCAACCAGATGAAGAACAATTGGCTCTGGAGAGAGGCCTGGCAGCAATCCCGTCAGGTCTTGCATCGCTGGACACACATTTTTTCTGTGGCATACGCCTTGTCACAGTTGCTGGCAACTTATGGTGACCAACATCTCAGAGAATGGTCTGACGTAACTCCTTGGCGGCAAAAAAATCGGTAACGGCTGGACGTATTAGGTTGGGGCTACAAATGATTTTTGGCAATGTTTAGGTAAGAAATTGGTAAAACCCGAAATGCCGAAAATTCGAACCACCCATACAACAACCCAATGAGCCTTATGGCGATGTGAGTAATGAATTTCAGCAATATGTGATGTCAAAGCACTCTATGGATAATGCTACCCCTCCATCTGTATAATACCGGTGGAGGGAGGAAACTCTTAACTCCAGTCCTATTATATACCTAATTTTAATACGTGATTACCAACGAAACTCAGTCACACTTACAACAGAGGTCGCAACATACTGGAATGTTACGGTTTCTGGTCGACGTAATTGCTTTTACTCCAGCCGACAAGAGGTGTTCCCTTTTCACCTTGAACACAGGTTTCACGTTTATAGTGAAAAGCCATCATGTTAAACGTAGTTCGATAACTTAGGCTGAAGATTAGTAATAATCATATTTTTGTAAACCATGCATTCTTTTTTATAATTTTTGGAGTATTGATATGTTCAAAAACCTGAAAAGTATAAAAGCCAAATATATATTATCGATTTTCCCTATTATTGCAATATTTACTTTAATTTTTTGTTTTGTTATATATCAATTAGAAAAAAATAACAGTATAAAGGAAGCAAAAGAATTAGGGATAGTGATAAGTAAAGAGATTGCCAACACTTTGGAAGGATGGCTTGAAAATCAAATTAAAATTGCAAAAATTATCGCTAAAAATCCCGATATCATCCAACTTTGTAAAACTCCAAACCAACCTGGACTATACAAAAAAGCTCAAGTGTTTCTTCAACAAATACATGATGGTATTGGTTATTATGAAAACATACCCATTGCTATAAAATTACCAGATGGTAAAAAGCTTGAAATTCAGAAAAGTGGCACAATAAAAAAAGTATCCGATGGGAATTTTATTATTGATACCGTCAAAGGAAATACCGTGGGAAAGGGGAATACTAAGCTCAGTTTTATGAGGGCCATATATGAGGGGAAAGATCATTTTGTTAGTGAAGTCTATCCGAGCATTCTTCGAGGAAATCCAATTTTTGTTATCTCTGTACCTGTAAAGGATGAAAGCGGCAACCTTATCGGCGTTGCCATGGTGGCCCCTCAGATGGATTTTTTTACCAATTCCTTTGTGAATTCTCTTCGCATCGGCAAGACCGGTAGTTTTATGATGGTGGATGATCGGGGCGTAGTCATGGCTCATCCCGAACAAAGTAACATTCTGAAAAAAGACGTGATCGTCCCCATCAAACAGACAATAAACGAAATGTTCGAAGGTAAACGAATTGCGTTTGCTCAAACTGATGGCGAAACCAAACTCTATGTCAGTTCTCCTGTTAACATCGAACAGAAATTCCATATTAAACAGCGATGGCTCGTTATCTTTTCCCAAAACAAGGCAGAGATCCTTGACAACTCAATGTATTTTCTAAAAGTAGTCTCTGCTATTGGCGTTATTTTTCTAATTATTATGAGCGCTGTTGTTTTGCTAGTCTCCAGCGCCATGATTATCAAACCGATCAAAAAGAGTGTGACAAATTTAAAACAATTATCTGATGGAGATTTTACGACAAAGATTGATATCAACTCAAAAGACGAAATTGGTGAACTCGGTACCTCTATGAATGGCCTGTCAGGACAACTGCAAACGATATTTCAAAGTATTGCCGAGGGGATCAATACGTTAATGTCTTCATCTAGAGAACTTAATCAAATTTCTGAGATAATCTCTGATAATTCAGTAACTAATGCCCAAAAAATTGAAAACATTACAGAAAATACAAATAACACCAACATTCAAATAAATAATTCCGCTTCATTAGTAAAAAATACAACAGAAAACATCAAACTAGTAGTTCAGTCAACTGAAGGAATAACCTCCAAAATTAGGAATATATCACAAAGCACCGAAAATGGCAGCCAAGTAACACAAAATGCTGTGAAAAAAGCAAAAAAAGTTTCTGAAGAAGTTGTCAGTCTTGGTGAAGCTGCAGAAGAAATTAGCAAAGTTACTGATACAATATCTGCGATATCTGATCAAACCAATCTACTTGCACTTAATGCTACTATTGAGGCCGCTAGAGCCGGAGAAGCTGGAAAAGGTTTTGCCGTTGTAGCAAATGAAATCAAGGATCTTGCAAAGCAAACAAATGACGCTACAAACGAAATATCACAGAGAATTATAAAAGTACAAGATACAACGTTAAATTCAGTAAATGCTATAAATGAAATTTTGAATATCATAAACAATACTGACGAGATAATGTCTCAAATTTCGAATCAAGTTAGTGACCAGCTAAAAACATCCTTAGAAATATTCGAGCAACTCAATCATACAGCAACTGAAGTACAAAGAGTAAACGAAAATCTTACAAGTTCTTCTGGCATGGTTGATGAAATTTCAACGGATATGAAGGAAATTAATAAAAGTGCTGCCGAAGTTAAAGAAAGCAGCCAGTCCATCAATAGCAGCGTCATCAATATTTCAAAACTTGCCGAAACCTTAGAAACAATTGTTGGAAAATTTAAGATTTGACGTCTTTGAGGATACACTTGTTTTAAGCGCCAAACGACCTTCACCTTGCAGGAGTCTTTCTCAAGGGTTACGTTCCACGGCAGCAGCGCTATATAATCGGCCAAAGTATTTGCTGTAGGCAGTTGCGTAATAACATGTCGATGGAAGGCGTATGGCTAAACTTTGTTTGGTTTGGCTGTTTCAATGTAAGCGCCTCATAAAGTACTTCTATTCCATGATTCAATCATGAGCAACCCTTGGAAAGCCCACGTGGAAGCACTACCCCAAAGCGGCCTGAGTCGTGCCGACTATTACAGGCGGCATGATCTTTCGTATCATGCCTTGACGTACTGGATCAAAAAAGAAAAAAGAGCCATGTCCGTCCTGTTATCTATCCTGAGAACCCATCCATGATGTTCCCGCTCAATGCCACCAGGGTCTATATTGCCACCGGCAGCACCGATATGCAAAAATCAATCAACGGTCTTTCTCTGCTGGTGGAGGATCAGATGGAATGCGATCCTTTGTCAGGACACCTGTTTGCCTTTTGCAACCGAAAGCGGGATATTGTGAAAATCCTCTACTGGGATTACAATGGGTTTTGCCTGTGGCATAAACGATTGGAAAAAGAAAGGTTCCCGTGGCCGCAAAACCAGGTAGAGGTTCTGGCAATCAGCGGGCAAAAGATCTCCTGGCTCCTGAGTGGCCTGGCTCTTGAACAGTGTCAGGGACACCAACCTTTACACTCTTCCACAGTTGCTTGAACAGAATCGACATATTCTTCTGCTGTCAGTTGTAGTTCTCTTTCTTACCCCGGTATGCTACAATGTACATTAAGCCAAAAGTACTGACACCGTGGTTATAGTTCCCTTTCTCACCCCGGTATGCTACAATAAAAGATGTTTAAATAGGTGATTAAAAGGCGTTGTAGTTCCCTTTCTCACCCCGGTATGCTACAATTTATCTGGAATCCAAAATGTACTTCCAAGGTTGTAGTTCCCTTTCTCACCCCGGTATGCTACAATAGCTTGTACGCAATAAGACCGGCGACAAGGGTTGTAGTTCCCTTTCTCACCCCGGTATGCTACAATGTAAACTTGTATATAGTTCGGGGTTATGGAGTTGTAGTTCCCTTTCTCACCCCGGTATGCTACAATGAAATTCCCCTTTTAGTTTCAAAGGGCAGCGTTGTAGTTCCCTTTCTCACCCCGGTATGCTACAATTTAATTGGTCATAATAGTAGCACAGATCTAGTTGTAGTTCCCTTTCTCACCCCGGTATGCTACAATATTCGTCGCGAACGACAACCACATCGTTGGTTGTAGTTCCCTTTCTCACCCCGGTATGCTACAATACCGGGTCTCACATTGCACCCCAGGTCATCGTTGTAGTTCCCTTTCTCACCCCGGTATGCTACAATAAAAATAATTGAAAATACACTGGAAAAAATGTTGTAGTTCCCTTTCTCACCCCGGTATGCTACAATTTGTAGTTCCCTTTCTCACCCCGGTATGCTACAATTATTGGACAGATTTTCCATGTTGTATTTGTGTTGTAGTTCCCTTTCTCACCCCGGTATGCTACAATTAATTTGTAACTGTTTCATGTCACCACGGTGTTGTAGTTCCCTTTCTCACCCCGGTATGCTACAATGGCTGCACCCTTACCCCTGCGGCGTCCTACGTTGTAGTTCCCTTTCTCACCCCGGTATGCTACAATATGGCTTGAGCCATTGACGGTTTGTTGGTAGTTGTAGTTCCCTTTCTCACCCCGGTATGCTACAATAGCCCCTGAAAAAGACCAGGTAAATCAGTATTTTACCTGGTCTTTGCTTTATTTTTTTTCGCTTAAAAAAGCAACAATTGCTTGCTGCCAACCTTTTTTTCCTGCGTTTTCTTTTTCCCAAGCAATAGTTTCATATTGGCGTATTGTTTCTCACTGACCTGCAGGCAACGAATGGAGCCCTCTGCCGGCAAGCTTGCAGTAAGGCGACGATAATGTTTTTCAGCTTGATCAAATCCATTAACCACTCTTCCATAAACTGACCATTGAATCATATCGTACCCATCCTGTAGTAGAAAACGACGAAACAGTGTGTATGCTCTCTTGTGGGCTTTGGTTTTTGTTGGAAGGTCAAAAAAAACAAGTAAGCGCATAAATCGACGATTCTCCTTACTCACTTTCAGCTTCTCCTAGAAGGGGAAGTGTAAGAGCAGTGGTGACGTTACGCAAGCAACGACCGAGGCTCTGGGTTGTCATGTCCACTGCTGATAAGAGTGAAAAAACACCGGCTATCCCTTCAGCATCAATCAGGGTAATGTTTTCCTGTAGCATCGCGAGTATTGTATTTTTATGTGCTGGTTTTAACTCTTGTGACTCTGGCGTGTTTTCCAACAAAGATACGACTTTGAGATCGACCAGCGGTCGATAAGGTTCAATCAAATCATCAGCAAGGTTAAAGGCATTCTGCTCATTATGATGATGCAGGCCAAGACTTGGCTGGAAACCATAGGCAACAAGGCTTCTTGCCAGGGCAGAGCGAACAATACTGTATCCATAATTCATCGCAGCGTTCAGAAAGCATTCCTGTCCCCGATAAAAATCTGTACCAAAGAGTGTCCGAAAATAGAGCTGAGCGGCAATGGCTTCGCTATTACCGCTATCCCCTGAGCGGACTGCTGTTGCCAGGGAAGTAAGCCTGCTCCAGGTATCCTTATACCCATACCGTTTGAGCACGTTTGCCTGGTTAACAATTTTCTGCTGAACAATTTTCTGCCATAATCTTTTTTTTCTGGGCAGGGTTAGGGCTAGTTGTTTTTTCATCACCTGCAGCCCCCTGCTATGAGAAAGAAACGGTAGAAAAAGGCCGTTGGGCAGGTACGTTTCCCCCACGGTGATAATGACAACCCCTTGGGCGGCGCAGTGGGAGAGAAGTTGCGAGGTCAGGCTAATCTGCACACATTCCAGCACAATAACAGCAATGTCTTCCAGCGGTACAGAAACCTCTTCCCCTTTCTGGAGAACCAGTATTGCTTTGTTTTTATAACGAAGACTTGCCGGGTTACTGATCTTGACTATTCTTGATGCCATATTGCTTACAGAGGTTGCAATTTTTCTAAATGCACTTTATGGAGACGACCAAGCATATCAACATGAAACTTTTCAATACTCTTTGCCGTCTTTATCCCTATGCCTCTCATCAAACCTTTCGGGCCAACCTCGGGATTTCTATCATGGCTCCATAGACTAATAGCAGCGGTAGCTCTGTCTATCCCGGCAAAGTATCCCTCTTTCACTACCCCTGTACGCTGGACCAGTTTTACCCAATCGTTAGGGTATAAACTAAATATAAAGTTCTCTGGCTGCATGACGGGCCAATCCTTTTCATTTTTCCCAGCAACGATACCGTGATTGGGGAGGATGTCCCGCACACTATCCGATACATAAAGGGGGACGGCATAATAGCCTGATTTTTCATAATAAATATCCGAACGTAACATGCTCCCATTGTCTGCAATCCCCCCACGAATGGCAATCCCGCTTTTTTGTGTATCCACAAGACGCACTGATCTGACAATGGGGGCCTGTTCTTTCCGGTCTGGTTGACAGGGTCTGTAGAGTGGTTCGGCAAAGGCCTTCTTGCCATTGTTCCCATGTTCTTCCAGACGTATTTGTATGGCACGTATCAGTGCTGCATTTCTGGGATCAGCGTACCCTGCTATCTTTTCAATATCTCGCAGTTTCAAGTCAGTGAGTGGTATTTTTACAGAACTTTTTTGCTCCGCCAATTTTTTTGCAGAACGGATAGTTTCCTTATGAGCCTGTCCGGTTCCACGTCGTTTTGGAGCTCGGGACACCCGCACAGGGGCGACCCCTTCAAGCTCTGGTAGGAGAGAGGCAGGAGCAGGCGAAAGCCTGGCATGCAGCTCGTTTCTGAACGTATTCCATGGGGTTGGAAAGTGTTTTTCCAATCTCTCCAGCAATGCGAAATCCAATATTTCTCCTGTTTCAGGGTCAATAAAATTTTTTCTGATCTCTTCCAGCTCATTTCGACGGGAATAATCGGCCAATCTCTTGACCAACCCCCCTGTACAGGCGGCAACTACGGCGGCATCCAAGGCATGATGGAGATCGCCTTGCTGCCGGTTTTTTAAAAGCCCCCACCGCGCGCGGAGAAAACCTGTCAAACTGCCGGAAACCACAACGCATTGTTTTGCCTTTGAATCTTGATGTAACTGAAGATATTGTTCCGTATGCTGTTTAAATTTTTTGCAGGCGTAACGGGTGTCTGTCAGATTTCTCTCAGAAAATTCCCTCGACTCTTCTGAGGTAAAACTTTTCCTCAGCAATCTTTGGCGTTTGGCCAATCGATAATTGTGATTTCCGACCACCGCCTCGGAAAAAAATCTCCATTTTTCAGAGTCTTCACTGCCACCCAAATATTCAAACGGGGTTCTGTTCCCTTTTTCCCTATTTTCTGACGTGAAAACAAGAGCCTTGTTATTCAAGGAATTATCAAAACTTCTTGAATATGGTATAATGTGATCAATCTCAACATAGCCAACCTCAAAAAGCCGATTCAAATCTAAAGGCTTCAGGCTGTAGGCTGATTTTGAATGCTGCTCCCTATAGAGCCGCCATTTTTGAAGCTCTATACCATTTGGGGTGAAACCGAAATTCTCAACAAACTCTTGGACAGCTTTTTCCTTGCGTTGACGGTAATCTTCCTGCTTTTTTTCTATTTTTTTTCGTTCCTCAAATGATTTGTTCAAATCACGGGCCAGCTCTAGATGAACAGCCATGGGAGAACCATACTCACGGACTATGGCGTTCACCATTTTCCGCGCCTGGTTCAGAGCCCGGAAAACCACCGGGTTTCTAATTTCATCCTTGTCAAACATGGGGAGATACAAACTTTTTTCCTGTTCTTTGGCCTGGCTGTGGTGCCCATATACCAGGGATGCAGCTTCATCGTAGCGTACCCCCTGCTCCATTTTTGGAACAAGAGCATGCAGAGCCTTCAGGGACAGGTTGAGAAATTGAGCAAAGGAAACCTGCAACACGGCTTCAATGATTTCACCCTCCACCCCTTGTTCTTGCAGCCATTTACGTGCCTCGGAGTCTTCTTTAAAAACAGTTTGCGCGTAGCCAAGAAGATCCAGCCGTTCAGGATTCTGGCTGTCCCGCTGCCATTCGGTATCAAGGTTTTCTTTTCTGTAGGCATCCCGCAGGGCATGGTAGGCCTTTGCTTCAAAGATCGCCGCATTTTCAGGTTGTTTGTCACTCCTATAGTCCAGACCCGAAAATTTCTCCGCTTCTTCCAGGCCAATTGCCTTTCTGACTTGTTTATAGGTCAGTTTCTTGTACTTATAGGGAAGATTGAGGATTTTCTGCCGTTCTTCATCCGTCATAGCTCGCAGGGTTCCAAGGCCGGCAATTCTCAGATTGTTGACTTTGGTCAACCAGACAAAACGCTCAGCAGTGTAACAGGCTTTCGGTGCCCGGTATTCAAGAGGTTCAAAGGTGCATTTCCCGACCATTTGCAATAGCACATCACCGGAAAGGGTGGGCCTTCTTTCCATCAAAAGCGCATATACCTGCTCTTCCAGCACCGTGGTGGCTTGTGTGCTCCCCAGACTGCGCTGCCGCTCAAAAATCAGCGCCAGTTCTTTTTCAATATCTTGTCTGGCAAAGGTCGCCCGGTAGGTCTCTCGCTTATTACGTTTCGCTTCAGCAAAGGCGGCATCCTTCCAAACCATTTCGCCTATGGAACGGTAACCGTCAAGCTCCATACGACGACTGTTTTCCTGTATACTGTCAAGCATTTTGCCTGTTTCATTGTCCTGTGCCTCGGACTTTCGGTTGGATTGAAAATTACGATGACCAACGATATGATAGAGAACTGTTGCCAGCTCAAGGCCATTGAGTTGTCGATCCAGTGCCTCACTTCGTAGTTGCCAGGGAGATTTTTCCGTTCGCAACAGGGCAGGATCAGTGGACTGTATCAATCCTTTTGCTCGCAACAGGCTTCGCAATTTTTTCTTGCGCTGTCTGCGGCGACGGATTGTTCGCCGCATCAAACGTGCCTCTCGCCTGATTTTATTTAAAGACTCCCCTTCCTTAGCTGTTTCCGCTTTATCAAAAGCCCTGACATGCAAACCGAGAATACTGAAGGGTTTAAGATCGCTATCACAGCCAAGGAGAGCTGCGCCCACAGACGCATTCCCAATGTCAAGCCCTAAAATATATCGTTGGTTCATTTTCCCCTCCTGACAATTTGCGGTCTTGATTTTTTGCTTCGATAAAGATATAATAGTTATATTGTAGCATATCGGGGTGAGAACCGTTACTACAATAAGGCCTGCCTTACGGCAGGATACGAATCCAGCCCGGCCCTTGGAGCCGGGCTTCTTTTTTACAACGCTCTTCGATACGGCGTATATAGTCGTAACCAGCTCAAGTCGCTTGCCTCCTGATCTGGTAAATCCGTTCCACAAAAGCCCCTCTCCATTTTTCCCAATACTCCTGTACTGGAAGCAGGAGGAAATAGGCCATTAAAATGACTTTTCAAGATCAGCTTAACGTTCTTATTTTCTGCCACCTTGAAGAGCATGTTTCAGCACGTCACCTTATCAAGACGTTACAGAACGAAGAGTTTGCGCGAAATCATATTGCCCCGGAAGACAGCATCAGTAGAAGTTCTTTCTCTGAACACATTGATGAACATGGCCTTATACAGTACCAGAACTCCGGAACTCAGCACTTTTCTTTCTCTCAGGTTATAGCTGTTAACGGTCGGCAATTCTGTTGCAGATGCAAAATATACCATAAGTTAAGCAGAGTTGCTTGCTCTTTGGGGTGGATATAGCTACGATACCAATATCCACAAAGTCCTTCCTATAATTCCAACCGGAGCGCGTGCTACACCGCAACTGCAACTTCCCATATTCCCAAGTGGAGCAACCCAAATTAATTGTAACCTCGGCCTGATCCGAGAGGGCGATATGGCTCTGTATATTGACGGGAATCTGCCTGTTCAGTCAGCTATTTATAAACGGAACTGCCAAGCAAGCTGAGATCTGCAGAGTCTTTGGCATAAGCAAAATCAGCATGAAGCGTAGCGTGAAACTTTATGGTGAAAAAGGACCCGAAGACTTTTTTGAAAGGCCCAAACGTCGCGGTCCAGCGGTCCTTGCTCCACCGGTTATTCAAGAGGTCCAAGAGTTTCTGGCAAACGACCACAGCCTTCCGGAAATAGGGCTCCAGCTGGGATTGAAGGTTGATACGCTTAGAAAAGCAGTTTCATCAGGCAGATTACATAAACCGAAAAAAAACCTCGCAACCCATAATGGTCGAACATGCCCCCAATAAAAGCAACAGAAGTATCCGAGACGCTTCCTCTCCCATAGGGATGGGGAGCACCGATGCCCTTGGCCGTGTTGTTTCCAGTCTGTATGGAGGCGGCCCTTGTAACCCTATCTTTGAACAACAAGTCGACGTTCCTAATGGCGGTATAGTATTTACCCTGCCTTTTTTACTAAGCATGAACCTATTACGGTATGCAAAGTATTTCTTTTCACTTCCCCGAGGGTTTTACAGGCTGGACAGTGTTTTCCTGTTGCTGCTTTCATGGCACTTGAACGGGTGCCAACCATAGAGGTACCATTCTCCCGGAGAATGGGGCAACCTCCTGGGTCTGGATCGAATTCTCGAAGTTAAAACACTTGACAAAAAACCCAAGGCATTGTCCGAAAAGAGTGCGCTGTGGGTTCTAGAATTGGCCAATGATTGGATGGGGATGTTTTGTGAAGCAGCCGGTGTGTTGTATGTGGACGGGCATGTCCGGGTGTACAACGGAAAACAAACAGAACTACCCCGCCATCATGTTGACCGAGAAAAACTCTGTTTAAGGGCAACGGTCGATTATTGGGATAACGCCATGGATGGACAATCGCGGTGCTGACCGGCGGCGTGCGCCGATCTCGTAATTACAACCTCAAACTTGGACTAATAGCTGTAAAGACAGAACAATAGGAAAATGAAAAGAAAAAACAGGAGAAAATCAATCTGATATGTAGCAGATTTTAAGAAAAAAGAAAAAAAACTGGTGGATGGCGGAATTTTCGCAGCTCATTGTAGTGGACTTGTACGCCGTTGATTTTGGCGGGGAAGTATAGCGGTGATTACATTCTCCTTGAATGATTTTCAAAAAGGATTTCTCTACCATTTGTTTCTATGCGTCGCTATCATCCAAATTGAGGTGGGCGGAACGGTCTGGAATATTCACTTTAAAAAAATAAGGGGCTACTATTTGTTATTTTCCTCCAAAAAAACTACAAAGATGGGCGAGGTAAACATGAGCGGTCATCGATTCGAATTAAGGATATGGTCTCTACTGGGGGGATGAGAGACTGAGGCCGCCTGGTTGGCGGTTGAATGGGCCTTGCTTTCTCTCGCTTGATCCGCAAAACGGAGGACAGTATTCCGGTCTCACTTCCGCCAGAAATCTGTTACCGAATAGGGGGAACCGGGAGACGCCCAGAACCTGCCGTCTAAAAATCTATAGTTTTCTTCTAGATCGTCTATTTTGCACAGTACTGCCTTTTCAAGACGAACTTTCTGCGCATCAAGGTTCTCCTGCAGGTGTTCCCTTCTGCTGGAGCGGGGAAGAACTATGGTCTTTCTCTGAAGGCCCCATGCCAAAAGGATCTGGGCAGGCGTTGCCTTATATTGAGTAGCAATTTCCCCAATGAGCGGATGCTGGAGAAGCGGCGGGATGTATCGGTCCGAAGGCTGCGAACCTGAACCAAGCGGGGAATAGGCGCTCACAACGACACCTTGTTGCCCACAGAACGCCAGCATATCCCGCTGTTGCAGATACGGGTGAAGCTCAATCTGATGAACAGCAAGCGGCATCGTCCCGTGACGTTGCAACTCTTGCAGGCGTCTTTTATTGCAGTTACAAACCCCAATATAACGGCACAGTCCCTTTTTGACCATCTTTTCCATGGCTTCCCAGGTTGTAGACAGAGGCAGCTTGTCCGGGGAAATAAAGTGATCAGGCCTTTTTGGAAAGGCGATGCCAGCCTGGATGGAGACAGGCCAGTGGATCAAAAAGAGGTCCAGGTAATCCAGTTGCAGATCGAGCAGAGTACGTTCCAGTGCGGGTCGAACATGCCTGGGTGCGTGCGCATTACTCCATAGCTTTGACGTCACCCAGATCTCATCACGCCGTACTCTGCCGGAACCCAGGGCTGCACCCAACGCAGCTCCGATCTCTGGCTGATTGTGATACACAGGAGCACAATCAAAATGTCGGTAGCCCAGAGCAATGGCAGCCTCTATCACCTGCCCGGCAACACCTCTGTGTATCTTCCAAGTCCCCAGGCCAAGAGCGGGTATCCCGATGTTGTTGCCAGGAGGAGAGCGCCTGATCATGCTGTTCCCTCAATCCTGCTCCAGTCAAATGGCACAAGTCCTTCTTTCATTTCTAAGCGGCTGCCTGCCACACTTAGTACAAGGGCTCACCTTAAAGAGACCTTCTCCCCCAGGAGAAATGCTCTTTTCAGTCTGCACAGCAACCGATGGCTTCTGCAACTATGCGCATATGCTCCTTCTCTGCCTGGGCAATGGCGAGAAAGGTTTTTTCCAGATCTCTCCCGCTGAAGAGTCCGGCCAGATGGCGATACAGCTCATAGGCGGCCAACTCAACATTCAAAGCCAATTCAAAAACAGCCCGGCAGGGTGAGTCGCTCCCCTGTTCCACTGCTACCAGGGCGGAGGCAAGCTCTATCCCGCCTTCCAGAATATCCCCTTTTAGCTGTCTGTACACTTCCTCAAAGGGCGCCGGGCTCTCTTCAAGCTCTGCCCAGTATCGATACAGGGTACGGGCATGCCCCTCTTCTGCCCGCACAAGAACGTCAAGGAGTGGCTGAAGAGCAGGCTGCTGAAAACGATGGCTCAGCTCCTGGTACAATCGCTCTGCTCCACGCTCCATTTCCATGGCCTGAAAAAGGAGTTTTGCTGGCGGTCCTTGTAGATCAAAAACAGCAATATGAGGCTGATTGACCGCAGTGTAGCCATTCCATGCGAGCATACCTCCCACCATGTTGTAGATGACCCGTTCCTTGCCTCCCGGTTGATTTGCAGCAAAAATCGCCGCTGTACGAGACCTTGCCCCTGAACGGCAATAAAACAGCAGGGTCCTGTTTCCCGCAAGCTCTCCCATCCGAGCCGCCAGCTCGGAGAGAGGGAGTAAAAGAGCACCGGGAATATGCCCCTGGGTATATTCATCTGGTTGGCGGACATCTATCAGCAGATATTCCTCTTCATGGTGCTCCTTCAGAAACTGCCGCGTAGCCTGCACCGATAAATCCACAAAGCCACTGTCCATACCCACCTCATCTGGCAAAATCAGTTATTGGTCACAAGTTCCTGCTCCCCTGTGACCCTCCTTCGGCCGATCATTCTCGTCCGCATGGAGGGGTTAGCCCCTCCAAGGCCCCTTACCCCTGGGATAAGCAAAGGTAATTTCTTCCCGACCTACCTGAACCCGCAAGCCCCTGTTCAGATGGAGTTCAGAGCCGGTCCGACCACACGTAAACGCCTCAACGACCTTCAGTATAGCGGCATAACGGGCCGTATTGCCCACCGCCCAAAGCAGGCGCTCCACAAACCTCCGCTGCAGGGCGGTATGGTAGGAGAGGAACACCTTACGCTCTATGGTCAGGGGCATACGTAGTGGGGCCAGAGGTTCCGGTACAAGGACCTGCCACATCCTCTGAGTCAGTTCTTCCAGAAGTTCTTCATCCCATGCCAGGTTCTCTGCTGTTTTGCGGAGGGCATTGCGCAGGCCGGGATCATATTCTTTTTCCAGTTGCGGTAGCAGGTTGTGGCGAATTCGGTTACGAAGAAAAGAAAGATCATCGTTGCTCGAGTCATGACACCAGGAGAGGCCTCTTTCCCGGCAATACCGCTGCAGCTCACTCTTCCCCAGATGCAACAGAGGACGCAACAGTCGACCTTGCCTGAAGCGCATTCCGGAAAGTGCTTTGCGGCTGCTGCCGCGCAGCAGTCGAAGAAGAACTTCCTCTGCCTGGTCATCTGCGGTGTGGGCAACGGCAATCCACTCTGCTCCATATGCAGAGCGCTGTTTTTCCAAAGCCCGGTATCTCAGTTCTCTGGCCGCCTGTTCCCGGGAATACTTGTTTTCCTCCGCATAGGCTGCCGTATTAACGGCAACACTTTTGGCCTCCATCCCTAGCTCCCCGGCCACACTGAACACATGCCTTAGTTCAGCAGGTGTTTCTGCAGGCCTCAGACCATGGTTGACATACACAGCCAGTATTCGCAGGGACAACCCGGGAGCCAGGGCAGCAAAGATACGTAACAGGGCCATGGAGTCAGAGCCTGCGGACACGCCAACGACAACGCTCTCACCAAAAGCCGGTGCTCCTTCTCTTTGAACCTGTAGGCCTACTGCACGTTCCAGGGGATGCATGGGTTAGTCAGACTCTATATCACAGGGTAACCATTTGCGTCCTGTCAAGCAATGCGCTATGCTAAAAGTACAAAAATGCAGTTTCTTGACAACTCCCAAACTTCCCCCTGCTTGATGAAATCATCATGGACAGTTCATCCTACCAATCTCGCATCAAAGAGCACATTCAGACAGCCTACCTACTCAACGAACAACAGTCGGATGAAATGCTGCCCAACTTTCTTCGCACCCTGACCAGCCATGTCCTGGAACTCCAGACAATTCATAACCAGGGCGATCTGCTCAAGCTGGGCAAAGCCAGTCACACGGTCAAAGGTGCCCTCCTCAACCTGGGACTGATGGAACTGGCCGACAAAGCCTACACCATTGAAAAACATAGCAAATCAGAAAACGCTGCCTACGACTTCCAAAAAGCCATCTCTGAGCTGACCGATACTGTGCTGAAATTTACCTGATGGTCAGTTCTTAAACTCAGCGATCAGGGCCTGCACGGCCACTTTGGCATCCCCAAAATACATGCGGGTATTCTCCTTGAAAAAGAGAGCGTTTTCTATACCTGCAAACCCTGGGTTCATGGATCGTTTCATGACAATGACGGTCTTGGCCTTAAAGGTTTCGATAATAGGCATACCATAGATGGGACTGCTGGCGTCTTCTGCTGCGGCAGGATTCACCACATCATTTGCCCCGATGACCACACAGACATCCACAGAATCCATGCGCGGATTGATTTCGTCCATTTCAATAAGCTGGTCGTAGGGCACGTTGGCCTCTGCCAGGAGCACGTTCATGTGACCAGGCATACGGCCCGCCACCGGGTGAATGGCATAGAGGACCTCGGTATCGTTTTCCTCAAGCAGGTCCCCAAGCTCCCGGACCACATGCTGCGCCTGGGCAACGGCCAATCCGTAACCGGGCACAAAGGCGACCGTATCTGCGGCCTCCAGAATATAGTAGACATCTTCCGCATTGGCCGCTCTGACCTCTCCCTGGGGGCCATCACCCGTACCGGTGGCCTTGGTCTTGGTTCCGAACCCGGAAAACAGCACGTTTGCCAGGGACCTGTTCATTGCCATACACATGATATTTGTCAGGATGATACCGCTTGCTCCAACCAGAGCACCAGCCACAATCAAAATATTATTGGAAATGGCAAAACCTGCCGCACAGGCGGCAAGCCCGGAATAACTGTTCAGCAAAGAGATGACAACCGGCATGTCAGCTCCACCAATGGGAAGCGTGGAGGTAATACCGAACCCAAGGGCAATAAGGACAATAACCAAAAAGACCAAATATCCCACCGTGGAACCGGGTAGAGCACAAAACAAAGCAGCAGCAGCCAACGCTCCTGCCAAAATCGCCCCGTTTATCAAGTGTTGACCGGAAAAAATCACCGCCTGCTGGGTGATTTTGCCACTGAGTTTTCCAAAGGCCACCATGGAACCGGTAAAGGTCACCCCGCCGATAAAGACAGAAAGAAAGATCACCCCGGCGAGAAAGGGTGCAATGTCGGGGTGCTGATGATACTCGTTCCAAGCCAGTAGCAGACTGGATATGCCGCCAAAACCATTAAACAACGCCACCATTTCGGGCATGGAGGTCATCTCCACTCTGTAGGCGGCAAGCAACCCAATGCCCGTGCCGATAGCCACCCCCAAAAAGATCCACTTATAATCCAGCCCCGCGCCGAGTAAAGTGGCGACTATGGCAATCAGCATTCCCAAAGCGGAAAACAGATTACCTCTACGCGCCGTGGCCGGAGAGCCCAGCATTTTCAAGCCGAAAATGAACAGCCCGGCAGACAACACATAGGAAAAATTAATAGCAAAAGCGCTCATGGTTATTGTCCCTCCACCCGGTCCTTCTTCTTAAACATCTCAAGCATCCTGTTGGTTACGGCATAGCCGCCCACCACATTAACGGTGGCAAATATGACCGACAGAACAGCAAGAAAAGTCGAGAAACCAAGACTTTCCGTCCTCAGGGCCGCAAGAGCCCCAATCAGGGTGATACCTGAGATGGCATTAGAGCCGGACATCAACGGCGTATGCAGGGTTGAAGGAACCTTGGAGATCAATTCAAATCCCAGGAAAATGGCCAGGACAAAAACAAATGTCAGATACACAGCTTCCATCATACTCCTCACTTGTTCATTATGGATTTGTACATTGCACTGAAGATTTCTCCCTCATGGGTAATCAAGGAGCCCTTGACGATTTCGTCCTCAAGGTTCAGGGCAAAAACGTTGGCCTCCTTATCCCAGAAATGTTCTACAAAACTCCCTATATTTGCAGAATACATTCTGCTGGCTGTCAGAGCGACCCGCCCGGGAAGATTACCCAGTCCGATTATGGAAACGCCATTTTTCTCCACAACTTTGTCCAGCTCGGACCCCTCGATATTTCCGCCGGTCTCCACCGCCATATCGACAAGAACGGATCCGGGCTGCATGGCCTCGATGATGGTCTGATCGATAATGCGCGGGGCCGGGCGACCAAAAAGCTGGGCCGTGGTGATCACGATATCGGCCTGGGCACAGGCCTTGGCCATGGCCTGTTTCTGCAGTTCCATCTGCTCGGGAGTGAGCTGCAGCGCGTACCCATCTTTGGTCTGACCGGTCTCGCCAAGATCAACTTGCACGAATTTGGCTCCCAGGGATTTGACCTGCTCTTCAACCACAGGCCTGGTGTCAAAGGCTTCGACCCTGGCCCCCAGCCGACGGGCTGTGGCAATAGCCTGTAGGCCTGCCACCCCAACCCCTATGATGAAAACCCTTGCCGGCTTAATGGTTCCGGCCGGAGTAGTCATCATGGGCAGGATCTTGTTCAGGTGCTCTGCCGCGATAATCACCGAGACATATCCCCCAAGGTTGGCCTGGGAGCTGAGAACGTCCATTTTCTGGGCAATGGTGGTTCTGGGAATCATCTCCAGGCTGAAGGCCTGCACCTGTGCCTGGGCCAACTGTTCTATCAGTTCCGATTCATTGAAAGGATCCAAGTAGCTGATATGAATGGCACCTTTTTTCATCAACGCCACTTCCTCAATGGGCGGTTTGCGCAGTCTGAGGATAATATCTGCGTTCTGCAGCAGTTTCTCTCTGTCAGAGACTATGGACGCGCCAACTTTGCTATATTCCGTATTATCAATTCCCAGGGTTGCACCGCATCCGGCTTCGACCTTGACATCTGCACCCAGCTTGACCAGTTTGCCCGTGGTCTCCGGCACCAGGGGAACACGGGTCTCCCCCTGGTGCATTTCCTTCATCACCGCGATATTCATAACAAAACTCCTTGAGGTGGAATGGTACGAAAACACGCACCTTGTTCAAGTTCAGGAAGACGTAGAGGCCAAAAATATCATGACCCAAGATAGCGGCTTATAAACACCGTCCTTGCGTTCCCCACTGCCGGTCAAACCGCTGCCGCCAAACCGGCAAGCAATCTCTCGTGTATATTGTCAAAGCCGCCATTGGAGAGGATGGCAATGACATCACCCTCCCTCGTTCTTGCCAAAAGATGTTTCAGAATCGTGTCCGTATCGGCAAAATACATGGCTTCCTGGCCCTGCTCCTGGATATCCTCCACCAGTTTTCGTGAAGAAAACTGGTCCTCGGCAGGGATGTTGTCTAAAAACAGGTGTTCTCGTACCAACAGCAGATCAGCTCCCTGAAAAGCCGTGGTATAGTCCTGTTGAAAGACCTTTCTTCTACTGGTATTGGTTCGGGGCTCGAAAACAACCACGAGACGATTGTCCGGCCATGCCAGGCGCAGGGCGCGAACAGTTTCGCGCACCGCTGTGGGATGATGGGCAAAATCATCAATCACGGTAACACCGTTAACCTGCCCCCGAATCTGTTGCCGTCTCTTGACACCTTCAAAGACCGCAAGGGCTCGACCAATATCCACTGGTTCAAACCCCAGGTAATCAAGCAACGCCACAACCCCGGTGGCATTGGCTGCATTATGGGCACCAGGCATGGGCAAAGCAAATTGGCACAGCTTCCCACCCTGATGGCCGCTCAGGCTCACCCGGGTCATGTGCCCCTGGATATGGACATCCTCTATCCTCCAGGTACATCCTGGCCCGGTCCCGTAGCTGATAACTCGACAGGGAGCCTGTTCTGCCAGTTCCCTGACCACGGGATCGTCGACACAGGCAACCAGGGCGCCATGGGCTGGTATACCTTGAATAAAAGTGGTAAAAGAATCGACAATGGCCTGCAGGTCAGGAAAAATATCAGCGTGGTCAAATTCCACGGAAGTCAGAATAACATACCTGGGCATGTAATGATGAAACTTGGAGACCTTGTTAAAAAAAGCCGTATCATACTCATCCCCTTCAAGGACAAAGTACTCTGACTCACTAAGGTTGAAATTGCGTTGAAACGCCTCGACCAGCCCACCGATAAAAAAACTTGGCGTATGGCCCAGGCGATGCAGCGTGGACGCAAGCAGTGAAGAGGTTGTGGTTTTCCCATGTGTTCCCGCAACCACCAGGTTCGTTTTCCCCTGAAGGAAAAAGACTGCCAAGGCCTGCGGCATAGAAAGATAAGGAATCCGCATTTCCTCCAGCGCCAAGGCTTCGGGGTTGATCGCTCTCGTAACATTCCCCACAATGACCAAATCCGGTCTGGGATTCAAATTTTCCGCGCCATATCCCGTATGCACGGGTATATGCAGTGATTGCAGGAAATCAGACATGGGAGGATACACATTCTGATCCGAACCGGTAACCGTATACCCCTGGCTGAGCAGCATCCCCGCCAGCGCAGCCATGCCTGTACCGCAGATGCCTATCAGGTGTACCCGGCGGGTCGTGGCCGGACAGATATTCAAAGCCGGATCAAGCTGGGCCTGTCGGTTCATAACTCACGTACCGAGCGCTGCATGGCCTTGTACACCTTGTCAAAGGTTTCCGCAAAATTGCCGGGAGTCAGGCGGCCGATCTCAATAAATTTCACCACCACCTCCTTGGCCCCCTTAAAGACAGCTTCGTCGGTAACTGGTCGATTACACATTTCTTTCCGGCCTTTTCCTTGCTCACTCACATCGCACCTCTTGGTCAAAATCCGCCTTCTGAGCGTGGGGATACTTGTTAAACCCGTAGCACATTCAAGCCTTTTCTCAGCAACCCAATACCATGGCCATAAGCGCAGCAATCCAAGGAGCATTTTGTTAGGAGATCAAAACGAAAAAAGCCCCTGTTACCGGGAAGAAGGCCAATTCTTTACCAAAGGCAACAGGAGCTTTCAGTCTCACACGGAAAAAACCTCTACAGCACTTCCCGGGAGATCAATCATTTTCGGTTCGTGAACAGATTGCCTGCAGCCACTCTCAGGAAATAGCACATCCTGCATTGTATTGTTTGGCTTCTATAAACGCCCAGAGGCGTCTCTTTTTGGGCGCTGACATTGAGAATGCTTCTGGGGTGTACAGGTACTCAGTTTGCACTGAGCTGCTGATAATCCACAGCTTTGGCCATGTTGATCAGGTCAGCTCGACCGATGCCATCACCCTTGACCGTTACCATAAACTGGTTGGCAATAACCACATACACATCACCGCTTCGCTTGACCGAATCATAATTGATGATGGCACGCTGTCCATTCAGGGTCTCCAGCTTGCCGCCGCCGGCCCCGGCAAACATAGGATTATTCATCATCAGCAGTACGGACTGCAACACAGGCGAGTCAGATACAATTTCCAAACTCATTTTGGATGCGTCTTTATAATAATCACGGCTGACCGTCACCCCGCCGCCAAACACAGCAGCACCTATCACCTGGGCGTTTGCCTCGCCAGCCTGCCAACCTGGCAAAGGTTCGGGGAGCAGCTTCTTCATATTTTCACTTTTCTGCTCCCTGACAAGCTGTGACGCATAATCCAGGTTCGAGGCAGCAGCAGCATAGTCACCATCCTTGTATTGCTTAACCGCTTTGTCAATGGTTTGTAAGACTGTATCCTCTGCCAACAGAGGCAGAGGGTGTAGAAAAAAACAAACCGTACTAAGCGCCGGGAACAAAAGTTTCTGTACAAACATGATTATGATTCACCATGGAAAAAGTGGACCTTATCTACACACATCCTTTCACAAATATTTCATATATTGGAGAGGCACCCCGCTCCTGTTGCACACTCTCAAAGATTCACCTGGAGGCTTCACTGAGGGGATTGATACAATCGCGGCTGGTGCCAAAATGCAACCAGCCTGATGCTCCACCCACAAGTGTGGTCTTATCGAGCAACATGAACGTTTCTCAGGGCGACCTGTGGCAGGCAGTTGAGCCCACCTTTCTCATCCCTCTTAACCTACCCTTTTTTCCTCCGCAACACAATCTCTTCAAGCACTGCCTCTGCAATCCCTTGGAGGACCATAAGACAGCCTCCTATTTTTGGTACGCATCAGCAGATGCACCCAGGCGAGTAGGTCTTTGTTTTGCAGGTTCTTCGTGGCAGGCTGTTTTGAAGTATGCAGCACCGCAGCCTGTTCCGGGCCTGGAACGGCGCATATCTTTCTTGCTCAGCAGGACGGGTCAGGTTACAATGACACCAAATAACAGGCTGACTACGCCCTGTCAAGCAGAGATCAACTCCATTGCAAGGCACTGAAAAAGGCGTTGTTATGTCCTACTGGCCAAAGGTGCTTCCACACAGGTAGGAGGATATCTTGATTGGATATCATCCCCAAGATGTCTCTGTCCGCCGTGCTCCAGATGTGCACAGACACAAGTCCTTACGGCAACAGGCCTAAGGCCTATGCGGCCTAGGTCACCGTTCAAAGAGCAAAAAGGAGACGCTCTGTCCACCAGAGGTCAAAACATGCTGGTATCTGGACAGTGTCAACATACAACCTACCAACGGTTTGTGCAAACATCTCTTACCGAAGCAGCTCTGGTTAGGCTATAGTTCTGTATCACTACGTATTCAGCACCCATGCAGAAACAAGGCGGTACAATTCAACCATTCCAAAAACAGACAGACCATGGCAAAAGAAATAGAGAAAAAGTTCCTCGTAACCGATGACTCCTGGCAACATCTGGCTTCTGGTATGCTCTATCGTCAGGGCTACATCTTCTCAGACGACAACCGGAGTGTCCGGGTCCGTATCGCAGACAACAAAGGCATTCTTACTATCAAAGGCGCCGCCAAGGGAATAAGCCGGAACGAATGGGAATATTCCATTCCCCTGCAAGACGCACAGGAGATGCTCGAAGAGGTTTGCGAAAAACCGATTATCGTGAAAAGGCGGTACCGTATCCAGACGGCAGAATGTACTTGGGAAGTGGATCAGTTTGAAGCTGAAAACCAGGGACTGGTGATCGCCGAGGTGGAACTGCAGCATGAGGACCAGCCCCTTGATCTCCCATCATGGATTGGAAGGGAGGTGACCGGTATCCCCAGGTACTACAATGCCAGCCTCCGTACATATCCGTACTCTCAATGGAGGAGGGATGAGCAGGAAAATCCGACTTAGCCCGGATATCTCATCAACGACAGATCACTTCTTTTCTCATGTATTGTTTTCTGATTGTCTTTTGCACCTTCTACACCATGTGCATACGGTATTCGGGCGAGGCAGCTGCACACCCTGGGGCCACAACGCTCACTTCTTTCGGCCGCTGCGCTCTCTGAACAACAACCGCACCGGGACAGTGTCCAGCCCCAGGCCTTCCCGGAATCGGTTGGCCAGATACCGCTGGTACGAAAAATGAATGCCCTTGGGCGCATTGGTCACAATCGCAAAGGTAGGCGGGGCACTGCCCAACTGGGTGGTGTAATACATTTTCAGCCTTCTGCCCCTGTGCATGGGTGGCTCATGGTGGGCCACCGCTGCTTCCAGCAGCCGGTTCAACCTGCTGGTCGGGAACCGTTGATTGAACTGCCGATAGACCTTGCCGATTTCAGGAAACAGACGTTTGATTCCTGACCCAGTTAAAGCCGAAACTTTGAACAGAGGAGCGAAGGGGACAAAATGAATGGCCTGTGCCACCTCTGCCAAAAGGGTGTTCTGTTTCTTTGTATCACCTGCAAGCAGATCCCATTTATTCATCAACACCATCAAGGCCTTACCTTGATCCTGGGTGTAGCCGATGATCTTGGTGTCCTGCTCCGTGATGCCCTCTTCCGCATCGATCAGCACCATGGCTATATCGCACCGACTCAAAGATTTCAAAGATTTGAGGATGGAAAATTTTTCTATCTTATCGGTAGTTTTTCCTTTCCTGCGAATGCCTGCTGTGTCAATAAGCAGGTAGTTATAGGTATCCCTGGAAAGCAAAGTATCGACTGCGTCACGGGTCGTACCGGACATATCGGAGACCACCATCCGCTCCTGGCCAATGATGGCATTCACCAAGGATGATTTTCCCACATTGGGACGACCGAGAAAAGCCAGTCGTATGGTATTGTCAGGCAGCTTGTACTCTCCCGCTTCCTTTTCCAAGCACAGAACCAAGGCATCCATCAAAGCCTTAAAACCGTAGCCGTGATCCGCAGACAGCGCCCATAACTCGTCCACTCCAAGCTCCCAAAAAGAAGAGAGTAACTCGATTTCTCTTTCAGGGCCGTCTACCTTGTTCACCAGATAGAAAACTTTTTTTTCCTGTCTCCTGAGCAGCCCGGCAATCTCACTATCCGTGGGCATCAACCCCTGCCTGCCATCCATGAGGAAAAAAATAATATCCGCCTCTTCCATAGCCTGAATCGCCTGTTGCCGGATATGGTCAGCCATACTGTTTTTTTCGTCGTCAAGTCCCCCCGTATCCACCAGCATAAACCCATGCCCATCCCAATGTACTCGGGCATAATGCCGATCTCGGGTTACTCCGGGCGTGGGGTCCACCAGGGCGTCCCGGCTTTTGGTTATTCGGTTGAACAGGGTTGATTTCCCGACATTGGGGCGACCTATCAGGGCGACAAGGCTATGCAAATGTTCGTTCATCGGTCTTGTTGGTGGTGTCTTTTCAGACAAAGATTTGTGAGGGTCCGCAGCCCACCATACTCAGCCGCACCAGGTTTGGCAAGCAGGTCTGCCAAAGAGGTCAGGGCTTGTGGCACAAAGCGGGCAAAAAAAAGCTTTTTCCGCACCCTGCTTAAAAAGGCGAATGCCCCTAGAATCTGCAGATTCCTTTGAAGCGCCAGGAACAGGTATTCATGTTGTAGCCGATCAAAAGTGTAGTCCTGGTACCTCTTCAGCTCATCAAAATAGATCAGCACAAGCTGCTCCTGCCGACTGGCACTCAGGCAGCTATAAGGATCAATCAACAGGGAGGCGAGGTCATAGGCCAGCGGTCCAAGACGACCGCCCTGAAAATCTATGAAACGTGGTCGGTCATCAGTCAACATGATATTACGGGACTGAAAATCACGATGCAGAAAAAAACTGGTCGATGCCCGGGAGGCTTGTTCAGCCACAAGTCTGCAGTCGCTTCTGGCCTGTTCCAATCCCGTCTCTATCCCCAGATAATCGGTGCAGAATGCCTTAAAAAAATAGTCAGATTCGCGCTCAATCATTAGACTACGGTCATAGACGGGTGTGTCCCAGCACCAGGAGCGTTGGAATCCCCGCCCTCCAAAAACCTGCATTACTGCCAACTGTCGAACAGTCTGTTCATAGGCTGTCTCGACCGTACCTTCTGCCGCCCCTGGATCATGAACCAGGTCATAGAGACGTGTTGTCCCCAGATCTTCACAGGCAACCATACCTGTTTTTGGACAGAAACCATACATTTTCGGAACCGCTACGCCACAGGTCGCTAGATGGTTGCCAATGGTGTAAAAAGCCCGCGCCTCTGCAAGTTCCTCGCGGGTCTGCCCCTGGGGACGAAGACAGATGAGAGAAGTATTGTCTGGCCCCCTGACGCGATAAAAGCGTCGTGTTGACCCGTCCGGGACTACCTTTTCCATTCCCAGAATTTGCTCCGCCTGCCATGGATTCTCCATCTTCTGCAGAAGAGCAGCAATCACCTCGTGCATTGGGGGTTGTTTTTTCATACCATGTTCTCTGTAACCCGGATTTCTCATCAACAATTTGTCTTATTTGAGAAAAAATTATAAAGAACAGGTGGCGGTGCTATCCGTAAGCGATCTCTCCTTTCGGCAAAATGAGCACCAAAGCTAGCTAACCCGAATATCTCATATGCAGAATCTGGGCAGGGATTGCAATCCAGATCGCCACAAAACAGACTCTGTTAGATGACGGACGGCATCACCTTTCCCCTTTGCAGGGGATGGTGCTTTTGCATCTTACAGATATCCATGATCCACACCTGTTACAATCGCCTCAGTATACTCCTGGCCCTCGGCCAGATAGGTCCCGTCCCAGACAACGCTGTTTCTCAGACAAACGCCCCCGGAAACAACAGCATGGCTGCCGATACATCCCCACCCTTCCAAGACCACGCCCGGCTCCACCCATGCTGTGGGGTGAATCAACCAGTGTTTCTCCCCCTCCTGCCGGACAAGCAGTTCCCGATGCAGTGCCAGATAATCCGCCGGGGTCCCCATATCTCTCCAATATAGTCCATCCACCCGATAGGCGGCAACCTGCTCAAGTTTGGCCAAACGGGTATACAGGTCAATAATATGATAAAATGTTCCCGCTTTTATCTGTCGCAGCACCTCTGGATCAACCACATGGATACCTGTAAAGGCCAGGCAGCTCGCGCCGCTTTGAGCGGAAAAATCACGTATCAGGCCGTCACGGACAGTTATGCAGTTGAAACGAGGATAATCATGGACCGCCATGGTCACGGGGTGACCATTGCGCATATGGCTCTGATAGAGGAGATTGAGATCGATGTTATGGTAGATATCGCCATTCATTACCAGGATCGGTCCCTCATCGAAAAAGGCCAGTGCCTGTCTCAGACTGCCCCCGGTCCCCAGTATTTCAGGCTCAACCTGCACCCGCACATCGGGTCGTCCGCTAAGGGCCTGCACAACCTGTCCCGCCAGATGATGGGCATTCACCACAAGTGTTCGGCATCCCAAGGCCGTCAGAGTGTCAAGATGCAGAGCCAGCAAGGGACGATTAAGAACAGGAAACAGGGGCTTGGGACGGAGCCGGGTATAGGGATGCAGCCGGGTACCATAACCGGCTGCCAGCACGAAAGCCTGCATATTGACCAATATTGCGCTTGACTTGGGGAGAAAACCTTTCTAAGTATCTTTTTCTCAACAGCCTGAATCCACGAGCGCTGATACAGCACGGAGTCAGATATCACACCTCCTTGTACTGTGTTCGTCTTCCTCTTGCAACAACTTGAACACCCAATACCATGATTACACTTCTTGATTACGGCGCCGGCAATGTTCGTTCTGTGGTCAATGCCCTTGAACGGATCGGGGCAAGCGTTACCCTGGTAAACAAACCCCGTGACATCGAACAGGCCGAATATCTGGTGTTCCCTGGAGTCGGCAACTTTGGCGCCATGATGCAGGTACTGCGGGACAAACTACTCACCGAACCATTACTCCGCTACCTCCAGGCACAAAAACCTTTTTTCGGTATCTGCGTAGCCCTCCAGGCACTGTTTGAAGGCAGTGACGAAGCACCCGAAGAACCGGGTTTGGGCTTCCTTCCCGGTCGGGTGCAACGATTCCAGACCGACCTGGCTGTTCCGCATATCGGCTGGAATGGGATACAAGCCCAACAGCCCTCCCCGCTCTTCAACGGGTTTGAAGGAGATGAAAAACTGTATTTTGTGCACTCATACCACGTGGTCCCAAAAGAGAACGACACAACGCTGAGCACCACCAACTATGGATATGAATTTGTCAGCTCCATCCAAAAGGGCAATATTATTGCCACCCAGTTCCACCCCGAAAAAAGTGGCAAGGCAGGCCTGAAATTACTGGAAAACTTCCTTGCCGACAACCGGCAGGCAGTTCTGCCCGTCCACAAACCAAAAACAACCGCCCTGGCCAGACGAGTCATTGCCTGTCTGGACGTTCGAACCAACGACCAGGGGGACCTGGTGGTCACCAAAGGCGACCAATACGATGTACGTGAACAGGGTGAAATCCGTAATCTCGGTAAACCGGTCCAACTTGCGCAAGAGTATTACGAGCAGGGTGCAGATGAAGTCACCTTTCTCAACATCACCGGTTTCAGGGATTTCCCCTTGGCTGATATGCCCATGCTCGAAGTCCTTGAACGGACTTCGAAAAAGGTGTTTGTCCCTCTGACCGTTGGCGGCGGGATACGTGACTTCACTGACCGAAACGGCACCCGCTACTCGGCCCTGGAAGTTGCCTCGGCCTACTTTCGCAGCGGCGCCGATAAAATCTCCATCGGCTCGGACGCCGTATATATTGTCGAAGAGGTCCTTCAACAGGGCTATGCCAGCGGCATGAGTTCCATAGAACAGATAGCCAAGGTATACGGGAACCAGGCCGTGGTCATTTCCATTGATCCCCGGCGGGTGTACGTCCATTCACCGGACTCCGTACCCCACAAGACCATACGGACAGCAGTTCCCGGGCCTCAAGGACAAGAGTATTGCTGGTACCAATGTACCATACAAGGTGGGCGGGTAGGCAGGCCGCTTGACGCGGTTACCCTGGCAAGGGTCTGTGAACAGCTTGGAGCAGGAGAAATATTACTCAACTGCATAGATCGCGACGGTACCAATGCCGGTTTTGACCTGGAATTGATCCATGCAGTACATACAGCGGTCAGTATTCCGGTAATAGCCTCCAGTGGAGCTGGAAGCGCCGCGCACTTCATGGAGGTCTTTTCGCAGACCCAAGCGGAAGCAGCCCTGGCTGCGGGCATCTTCCACCGCAAGGAAGTCCCGATTCCGGCAGTCAAAAGACACCTTCAAGGGAGCATTGAAATCCGGCCTCACGCCTGAACCCAGACATATCCAAACCACTTGTGTCCGTCTGCAATGGGAAGGTAGGGAGAATAGCGGAAACCGCATTGGAGCAAGAATTCTGAATAGCTCTGCCACATGGCTGTGCTTTCTCAAACAACACTCACCCGAATTTCTCATCAGCTCAGGTGATGCCGGGTTCAGTGCCCACCAGTGTGGACGCAGATTCTTTCCCTGGCCGAGAACCGGTTGGTTGTCACCTGCCCCCAAGGCCAGGGAAAAGAGGTGATCGTTCCAGGTTGATCTCCCCCTGGGAATCCTCCTGTACGCCGACCACGACCATGCCGCGCTGGTCTGCAGCATCAATGGTGCGCTGTGGATCAAAGAGCAATGACTGCTCGGCTTCTACTGCCAGGACTGTCGCGCCGACCTCGGCCATGGCCGCAATGGTCTGGACTCCGGTGGCCGGCAGATCAAAACGAAAATCCTGGCCAGGCTTGCGCAGTTTGACCACCACCGCGTCCGATTGGGAAAGCGAACCACCCCTGCGGATCGCAGCATCTGTACCCTCAATGGCTTCAACGGCCAAAACAGTCCTATCCCGAACCACAACGCACTGACCTATATCCAATCGCCCTATTTCCCGGGCGATGGTCCAGCCGAAGCGAATGTCTTCCATCTGCTCTTTGCTTGGCTTTTTGCGGGTGAGCACCCCAGCTGGAAAAAGCAGATGTTGCAGATAGCAGGTCGAGGCGATGACCCGAATGCCTTCCCGCTCCAGCTCGCCTGCCACAGCCCTGAGGATGGCATCATCCTGACGACGGTCAATCTTGTTCCACAGGGACAGCCCCTTAAGGTCGGGAAGGACGTCTCTGAAAATACGGGTTTTGGTGATAGTTCCGCAAAAAACCGTCTCACAAACCCCCGCCTGCTGCAGATGCCGTATCAACCCACCCAACTGCCCGAGTTTGATCCAGTGAACCAAGTCAGCGCACTGCTCCAGGGCAGGATCAGTTTCACCCGCGTGGGCGACAGCCACCACTCGTCGTCCCTCTGCCCTGGCAGCCTGGGCAAAGAGCAGCGGAAACTGGCCGCCTCCAGCAATAAGCCCTATGGGGGGGGAATCCGTCATAGCTGCTTCCCGAAGCAATGCTCAATCATCAATGGTTCGTTTGACCACACCGCGTTTGCTATCCTGGAAAAATTTGACCAGTTTCTGCACCTCTGGACAATGGGCCATTTCTTTTTCAATCTGGGCCAGAGCATCTGGTAAGAGGAGGTGCGGTGAACGAAAAAGAAGCTTGAAGGAGGCCTCGAGCAACTTGATCGTTGCGCGATCCATACCCGATCTGCGCAGGCCAATCTTGTTAATCCCGGCGATACGCATCCTGTTCCTGGTCCCCTCCATAATCACAAAAGGAGGCACATCAAGAGAAATTCCTGACATACCGCCAACATAGGCGTGAGCGCCGATACGGCAGAATTGATGAACAGCCACCAGGCCGCCCAGATTTGCGTGGCTGCCGATCTCTACGTGGCCAGCCAGGGTGGCGACATTGGCCATGATGACGTTGTCACCAATGATGCAGTCATGGGCAACATGACTGTATGCCATGATCATATTGCTATCCCCGATCACGGTCTTCCCCCCACCCTTGCCAGTACCGCGATGGATGGAAACATATTCCCGAATCTGGTTGGCGTCACCGATGATCAGCTCGGTCTCTTCCCCTTTGTACTGCAAGTCCTGGGGGGGGGCGCCTACGGAGGTGAAAGAGCCGATGACATTACCGGACCCAATGGTTGTTTTCCCAGAAATGACCGCGTGCGCGCACACCCTGGTATCTGCCCCCGACTATGGCGGTGTTATGTATACTCATAGAACATCCTATAACCGGAAGACGATTTGAGCATCAGCTTCCAAAAGTTTTTTCTCATACGATTGTTTTAGTGGAACGTGGAGACTGCCATGACACAGTTATCTTTGTCTGCTCGCAGACGATTGGCAGCGTCAACCCGCCGCGCAGACCCATTCCTTTTAGGAAGAGGTTGCCAACAAGGTGGCCTCAGTAACCAATTCATCGTTCACGTAGGCATGAGCCTCCATTTTAATCAGTCGGGTCTTATGTTTGACCAACTTGAGTTTAAAGATCAACTGGTCGCCTGGATGAACAACTTTACGGAAACGAACCTTGTCAAGACCGGCAAAATACACCAGTTTCTCCCCTATCATCTCCTGTTCCGTAAGATAGGCGAGTATGGCTCCTGCCTGAGCCAGCCCCTCCAGGATAAGCACACCGGGCATGACCGGTTTTTCTGGAAAATGGCCTTGGAAGTACGGCTCGCCCATAGACACGTTCTTCAAGGCGACAATGCTCTCTCCCACGGTAATATCGGTGACCCGGTCGACCAAGATGAACGGGTAGCGATGGGGAATGAGCTGGAGAATCTTCTGTATGTCAATAGGTAGCTGAGTATCGTATTGTTCTCTCATGGCACTTTCTTTTCCTCCTTGCTTACCGTAGCAGTCAATCTGCCAACTTCTTTGCGCAAACGGCGAACCTCCCTGACCATTTCCGGCAAACGATTGTAGGCAGCAGCGGCTTTCTTCCACTGCCTGATGGCAATGGCCGGTGCACCGCCGACCACGGAGCCTCTGGGCTGATTGTTGTGCACCCCTGACATGGCGGCGACAGTGACACCATCATCCAGGCGCAGGTGGCCACTGATACCGACTTTGGCGCCCACGACCACGTTTCGCCCCAACACGGTGCTGCCGGCAATGCCCACCTGGGCCACCAGAATGGTATTTTCCCCGATTTCTACATTATGCGCCACCTGCACCAGGTTGTCGATACGGGTCCCAGATTTGATACGAGTTTCCCCAAAGGCGGCTCGATCAACGCAGCTGTTGGCGCCTATTTGAACGTCATCATCAATACGGACCGTACCAACCTGGGGCTTGGTTATGTGCGAACCGGTTGTCCTGTCTGTCACAAAACCAAAGCCGTCACTGCCGATGACCGCCCCATGGTGCAGTACGGTTCGTTGGCCGATGGTGCAGCGCTCGGCAACGGTAACATTGGCATGGACAACCGTGTCGTCACCGATGTGCACATCATCGCCCAGGACCACGCCCGGGTGTATGGTCACCCGCTCCCCGATATGCACCCGGTCGCCGAGAACCGCCAGAGGCCCAATGGTCACCTGTTCTGCGATGACACAGTCTGCGCCGATGACAGCATGCGAATGGATGCCCCTGGCCTGGAAGGGTTCGGCCAACAAGAGATTATGAAGACGCGCTGCGGCTACATCCACAGGATCAATCACTAGACAGCTCAAAGGCAGGTTGTCTCTATGAGCCGGAATGATGCACGCTTCGGCCTTGCAGAGGTGTATTTTCTCATCCACCTGTTTGGCACTGTTGAGATAGGTAATCTCCCCGGGACCAGCCAATTCAAAGCCGTTCAGTCTATGGATTCTGAGTTGCGGTTCACCGACGACGGTGCCGCCGACATATTCGGCCAATTCCTGTAAAGTGTATGAAGCTGACACAATCCTTCTCCTCACTGTCTGATTCAGATCGCTATCTGATCACTATCATGCCTTGCGCAAATTAGGTCGGGCTTCGAGCGGCAGGACCATAGCGCATTTCTCATTCCCCGTAAAGCAAAACAGCAGCCCGCTGGTGGAGAAACTCCTGAACATCCTTTTCCCAGTCCGCCTCCAGGTCCTGGACAGGCACACCTGCTTCAAGCCCCTTGCGCACTGTACGGCTGCCAAGGATCAGGTCCATGGGCAAGCGCTGGAATTCGTACTCATAAGGGGGAGGTTTATATGAAAATTCATTAGGATACAACAACATCAGGGCCTGGAGCAGGGCCAGGCTGGTTCGGTAGCTGTTATACTGCTCGGGCTGTTCCACATGGATCTGGAATCCGGTGCATACATGGCCGGCCCACTTCCCGGCAACTGGTTCAAACAGCAGTGGTCGCAACCGACAACCGGTACAATCTTCGGCCCGGACAAAATCCAGAACCTCCCGGTGTTCGACATAGGGCGCCCCAAACAGCTCAAAGGGCAAGGTAGTTCCCCTGCCTTCTGAAACCATTGTACCTTCCCAGATAACCTGACCCGGATAGACAAGAGCCGTCGACGCAGTAGGCATGTTAGGCGAAGGAAACACCCAGGGAAATCCGGTTTCACCAAAAAGCATGCGTCGCTTCCACCCTGCCATGGGTATCACTACGCAGTCGGCGTCTATGTCCAGCTCTCGGCAACAATAGAGGGCGAGTTCACCCATGGTTAAGCCGTGGCGCATGGGAATGGGGCACAAGCCGACAAAGGAACTGTACGCAGGCTCTAACATATTCCCCTCTACACAATGCCCGCCAATGGGGTTAGGCCGGTCAAGGATGACCACCTTGACCCCTGTCTCCGCAGCCGTCTGCAGGCAGTGCACCACAGTCCAGAGAAAGGTGTAGACCCTGGTTCCCACATCGACCAGATCCACAAGCAGGATATCAATATCCGCAAACATCTCGGGAGAGGGCTTCCTGGTATCTTTGTACAACGAATAGACAGGCAGACCGGTTACCCAATCTTTGGTGTGGTCTGATTCCACCATATTATCCTGTTTCTCACTGAAAAAACCGTGCTGCGGCGAAAAAAGACAGCGGAGTTGTCCTGGGAACCGCTGGCTCAGGAGATCCCGGGCATGATTAAAATACCGATCCGTGGAGGCCTGGTTGGCTAGGAGTCCCAACCTTTTCCCTTCTAGCCAGATTGGAGGAGAGGCAACACATTGCTCAAGACCATTGGTAATCATTGTTTCTCCCTTGTGGTCATACCTTTGAATAGGGGGACGATGCCTGCCGCTCACAGCCCGCCAACCATCAAGAGGCACGCCGTCGAAGGGCCAGGCAAACATTGGCGGCAAAAAGAAGCACAGCCCCAATCCAGCCGCTCAGATGCAAGGCGGGTTCGGCAACGAATAAGGGCCCAAGGATTGCGGCAAGCAGAATCCGTGATGATGAAATCACTGCGCCTTCCACGGCAGTGACATATAAAAAGCCGAAGGTCAAGCAGTACTGGCCTATTACGCCAGCCAAGGAACAGATTGCAAGAAAAAACAACTCCTGCGTTCCAGGCCAAAAGAAACGATCATGAAAAACAATCAGGATAAGGAGGGCGCCAAGGCCAAACATAAAAAACAAGATAGTCTGCGAGTCATGGTATCTCCGGCTGAGATTCAGGTAGACAATGGCAAAGGCAGCCGTGCCCCCAGAAGCCAGGCCCCACAAACTGTTCATATTCAGCATACGGATATCACCGGGGTTCAGAATCAGCCAGATCCCGACAAAGGCCAGGCCAACAATCCCCAGGGCGACCATGTCCCTCTGCTCGCGGATCCAGATCCAGGACACCAGCGCCACGAACAAGGGATAGGTCATGTTCAGAATATTCGCCTCCGCAACGCTGGTAACATCAACGGCTTTGTAAAAGCAGAACACCGCGATACCGTTGGCTATGGTCCTACCCAGCAGATAGTGCCAGCGTTTGGGCTGCAGCCGCTGCCCTTGCACTAACATGGAAAAACTGACTATGACAAAACCGAGAACAAAACGACTAAAAACATACAAGGAAGTGTCCAGAGTGACAAACGGTTTTGCCCAGCGAATTATGGCCGTGGCCAGGTAGAAAAAGAAGGCTGACCCGAAAACCGCCGCCCAGCCAAGTATTTTCCGGTATGGTACCGGCGCTGCAGAGTGAGTAGGCATTTTCAGAGCAAGAGCACGAAGACCCCTTTCCTGGTGTGGGTATGCCTGCCTTTTTTGCCAGCAAATCCATACCCATTTTTTTGTTAAAAAACACACAAAATCGATAAGATGGAAAACCAGTGCGCGTTCTCAAATTGCACCACAATGTGCATAAGCGATGCGGGTTCGCCCGAATAAGGCAACAGCACAGATGATACCAGATGCAGAGCTGTTGGCAGTACAGGAGCAATTCCTCTCTTTGCTGTCAAAATCCGGCCAAAGATGGTGCTGCCTGAGCTGCTGGGAAAAACCAGACTTAAGGAGCTAAGACCTTTTTTTCCCATGAACACATTCTCTCTTTTCATCGCCTTTCATTACGTGTACATACTCATTCTATGAACCCTTTTCAACTGTTCCCTGTTCAGTGCACTCTGTGCACGTTTTAAAGTTGTACAGACGCACCGCGATAACCTCAAAATGGTTGTCGACAAACAGTAAGCCCGCCTATGAGAAACAAACCACCGGTCCTTTTTTTCGACCAAGACGATTATGAACTCCTCCACATAGTCAACGATGTCCTCCAGCGGGGAGAAAGATGTCATGCCATAGGTCCCCGGATTGCCGCACATATGCATCCCCACGGCATTAAAGAAATGGCTGCATCAAGAGGACTTCGCATTGCCTATGCCGTCATCAGGTTACTGGAGTCTTTTGAAACCGGCCAACCTGAAGAACGACTCTCTACCTTGCGTGCCTTGCGGGATGAAGTTCTTTTCAGTTCATCAGCCTATTTCCAGAAAAATACAGCCCGGGTCCTGATCCAGATCATGAAGGAGCTGATCAGGCAGCAGGGCAATGAAAAGGCCCAGCTGCAGCTCGCCCATGACTTCCGCATGGCGTCCACCGGCCGCCCCACTCTAATTCGAAAAGAATTGAAAAAATACGGCCTTTTTGAGATGCCTGAAGAGTGGAACCAGCTGACCTTTGACGACCGGGTGCACGATGCGTACACCAAGGGCAGAAAATCCCCTTCGCACCTGATCATGGATGCCTGGATCAAAGGCATCCGCTCCTTGACCGTGGTCTATTACAATTTCATCGACATCCAGGTTGCCGAAGAACTCCTGGAAGCCAGTGACCTGCTGGGTGTTCACACCACCATTGGTATAGAACTTTCGGCCCTGTTCGGCAAAAAGTATGTCCAATTCACCTGGGAACTGAGCGGGTTCGCCGAAACCCAGTCCCTGCTCGCTTTTCTGCACGAAAAACAGGCGCAGGACATGATGGGTGAAGGATTTGTGGTTTCGCGATACCAGCAGCAGTATGTCCTTGATGTTCTTCAGGAATTTAACAGAACCCATGCACAGACTATCCAGGACCGCTACGGCCTCCAGCCGGCTCCAATAACCTTGGATGAGTTTCGTTTGTTTGTTGGCAGTGGGCAGCCTTCTTTACTGCACCTGGCCCGCTTTATTCACAGTCGGATACGCGCAGCGGCCAAGACACCCTCAACCGTGAACCAGGCGGGTCATGAATACATCGAAGGAGGACAGCAATGCCTACCCAACAACCGGACAATCCAAATGATTTCGGAAACAATGACTCCGGAAACAATTATTCGAGAATTTCTGCTTCCAGTCAGAAACCCCGATCTTGTCGATCCGAGAATCCCCAGTGATAATCCAGACGTTCCCGACCTGCTCCGCCTTTCCCCCCGAGAACTCATTACAAAGCTGCAGGATCTGCATGCAGGGGCAAACATAACACTCAGTCTGTCCAACCTCACGGCGCAGGATGCTTTGCAGATTCTCTATGAATGCCAAGGGCACATCACCCATCTGGAGATCTTCAACCTCAAGGATGCCAACCGAGGACTCACCTCCGCCTTTACCAGTCAGAATCATGGCTTTGCCGGGGAAACGGTGGATATTGTTAGTCCCCTGAAAAGCTACGCCATGATCAATGATCTGCAAAAGGCCCTGAATACGGACAACGTCATTGCCCTCAAGGCAGCAGTGCGTGCCATTATCTGGGATTTTGAAAGCACAAGGCTGGATTTGATCCAGCAAATCCAACGCTACCAAGCAGAGAGCATATCCCACGATGACCTTGAGCAGGATCTTCTGGCACGCGAAATGCGTAAGGCAGAGCTGGTGGACATCCTCTATCACCTGGAACAATTCCACGGTTTCTACCGTAAACGGCAGCTCAGATCAAGGATTGGCAGCGGTTCCACCGGATTATACACCCAGGGGCACAGCATGGGCCTGGCCGTCATCAGCACCTTGCCGCCAAAAGTACAACGGTTTGCTCACAAGGAAATCAGTGAGAACAACCGTACACAACTGCCCCTCTTCGCCCACCTCATACAACACAGATACGAAAAATATCGGGAAAAGACTGTCCTCTCTCCTCAAACGGGACTCTTGACAGGTCTGAGGAGCCTGGTCGGTAGACGGGTGAAAAAGTGGCGGGAATGGAGCATAGAGTCCATTGAGCTGGTCTCAGGACAGCAAGGGAACATCATCACCCTGGGAAACGTTGGCAGAAAAGACTCCAAGGCGGGAAAGCAGGCTCGATGCCCCAAACAAGGGGGGCTGCCCAGCCGCACATACCTCAACACCACCCTCAAAAACCTGCTCAAGGTGCTCATGGGGTTCATCCCAGCATTTCTCACTTTCAGCTTGACCAAAGACTGGTGGGTCCTGGCGTATCTGGGGGCTTTTATCTGGTTTGGCATTACCGGTATCCGAAACATTATCCAGGCAGTACTCGGGGGTGGAGGGCTCCGTCGATCTCCCCTGTTGCCCTGGAGCTCTCTGGTCAGCTGGACCCGGATCTCAGACTCTCTCCTCTATACGGGATTTTCCGTACCCCTGCTCGACTTTCTGGTTAAAACGGTCTTCCTGGATCAGGAACTTAACATTACCACGACCACCAGCCCCCTGATACTCTATTCAGTCATGGCTCTTGCAAATGGGCTGTACATCTTCAGCCATAACATTTTTCGCGGTCTGCCCCGCAGTGCTGCAGTAGGCAACCTGTTCCGCTCCCTGCTTAGTATTCCCCTGGCCATGCTGTTCAACAGCGCCATAGGCTGGGGACTGCAGATGGGCGGGGTGGTCCAGGTCGATCTGATCCTGCAAAAGTGGGCGGCGGTCATTTCTAAATGTGCTTCAGATTGTATTGCCGCCATCATTGAAGGCCTGGCAGACCGGCAAGCCAACACCCGCATGCGCCTGGACGGATACCGAGCCAAGCTGCATCAGTTCTTTGATACCTACTCCAGGCTCGAGCTGCTTTTCCCTGATGAAGATATTCTTGAGTTACTGCAGTCGCCTAAAAAGCTGATAAAAACTATGGGCAAGGAAGCCCGTGACCTGGAGTACATTTTTCTCATCAATGCCTTGGACTGCATGTACTTTTGGCTCTACCAACCCAGAGCACGCAGGGCGCTTTTGAAAATACGGACAGAAATGAGCCAGGAAGAGTGGCAGATTTTCCATCGTTCGCAGTTTGCTCTCAAGCGCTATCAGGAAATCAGTGAAATGATTGTGCACGGCCTGATTGGGAAAAAATTCTCCAAAGCGCTCAGTTTCTACCTCGGCAGATATGAAACCTACCTGGACGACCTACGTCGACTCCCCGATATATGAGAATGCTTCTCCATGGCAACCAGAGGTTGCTGCAGGCATTGAGATACAAAATTGCTCCACACAATAATTTACACTTGACATAGCAGGTAACCTGAGTATGATGTTTGCAGGAGGGGGCTCCATCTATATTAACTATCTTTTCTCAAAAGATTTTTTCTTTACAACAAACTTGAGACCTGAATTCGCAAACGCTTCTACACAGTCCTGATGGAAAACGGTACCCCTTAGTGCTCACATAAACAGCCTCTCAATACGGTACCAACACAACAACTGTACGGCTTGTCCCACTATGGGACGGTTGAGTGAGCCAGAAACTTGTACGTCGCTTTCTTTTCAACGTTTTCATACCAAAGGGTTATGAACAAGCAACCGTTTCATTACCACAGGTTCAGGAAAGAACACAAGAGCAGTGCAAGTTCCATGCAACAAGCTTGATGCCTGCTCACACTGCAGGTTCATATATACCTCTTTCCTTTCGTTGTGCTCCAGCGCAGAGAGCCAGAGATGGCCAGACATGTATACACTGGAACATACGTTTTTAGCTGCACTACCATAGAGTTCGAGAGGGAATACATCAACCCGATTCTCGTTACAGAGATGTCGTCTGTATTGCTGACAGCAGGTATCGGTATAGATGGGTACACCAAGGCAAGGGTTACAATACTAATTTTAGCAGCGTAAGGAGATCATGATGACGGAGTTAGCAAGTTCCTTGATCAAAAACGTCACCCAACTCGGAGAAGATGAAATCACCAAGAGAGATGTCCCATTCGAATATTGGGGACCGACGCCAAAAGAAGCCAGAAAGGCAGCCGTTGCAAAGAAAAAAGGTCTGCACGACAAAAGAACAACGCTCAAGGAGGCCGTTTCCAAGTATGTCAAGGACGGCATGAATATCGGTATTGGAGGCTTTGTCAACACCCGGACACCAGTGGCGATTATTCACGAAATTATTCGCCAAGGATGCAAGGATATCACCATCTCCATGCAGTCCAACTCTATTTGCGCCGAACTGCTGGCTGCGGCCATGATTGTTGACCCGGATCATGTCTCCGTTAATCGTGTTGAAATGGCATGGTGGGGATATGAAGTCATCGGTATTGCACCGATCTTCCGGTACCTGGTCAGCCGTGGCGAAATTCAGGTGGATGATTACACCAACTATGGTATGTCCGCCCGCTTCAAAGCAGGCGCGTACGGTATCCCGTTCATTCCGACCCGAGACCATGGCGGCAGTGACATGGAGTTGGTCAACCGCGGAAAAATGATCAAGTGCCCATTCACCAATGAAAATATCTACCTGTTGCCGGCCTGTCACCCCGATGTAGCCCTGGTCCACACCCAGGTAGCGGATATGCACGGCAACGCTCGGATCTTTGGCGCCCTCTGCACCTGCCCAGAAATTGCTATGGCTGCCAAGAACTGCATCATGACGGTAGAGCAGATTATACCCAACGAAAGTATCCGTCGATATCCCAACCTGACGGAAATTCCGTACATGGTTGTTGATGCCGTCGTCGAACAGCCACTGGGTTCATATCCAGGCGCTGTATACGGATACAACTGGTTTGACATGAGTGAAATTCTTGAATTCAGAAAGGGATGCGATGAGTTCAGGAAAACAGGAAACAAAGACGGCATGAAAGCCTACTTTGATAAGTATATCTTCGGTTGCGAAACCTTTGACGACTTTATCGCCACGCGGCCCTACAGCAAATTAAAAGAAATGAGGTCAAATGACGGAGTTCAGCCGATCATAATCGACTGATGCAGAGCATTCGACAACAGGCTGTCCTACAAGATGCCAGAGGGTTCGTTCAAGGTCGGGACATACGAAAAAAGCAGCACCGGCATAGCTCTTTATGCCGATGATATTTTTTCAAGTACAACCTCCAGAATAGACACTCAACTCGATACAGGATAGCCCTCAGTACAAGTGATGAATAGATCCGTTTGTAACCGTTAGGAGGATATATAATGGCTGATTATGGTCCATTTGAAATGATCGCGTTTGCTGGTTCAAAAGTTTTAGAGGATGAAACCGTAGTTTTTGTAGGAACAGGACTACCAATCATTGCGGCCCTGCACGCCCAGTTAACCCATGCCCCGCAACTCCAGATGATTTTCGAAGCTGGTTCTCTTGGCGCCCAACTCGAGCAGGGCCTGCCCCTCTCAGTCGGAGATACCAGAGCATTTCGTAAGGCCCTGTTTGCGAAAGGCCTGTGTGGCGCCTTTGAGTTGACCCAGCGTGGCTATTCCGACTACGCCTTTATCGGTGGTGCGGAAATCGATATGTACGGCAACCTGAACTCCACCTTCCAAGGCGGGACTTACACTGCATCACAGGTTCGCTTCCCTGGGAGCGGTGGTGCTGGAGCAATGTCGGCCAACTGCGAGAAAACCATTGCCATCATGGCTCTGGAAAAACGCAGGTTTGTAGAAAAACTCCAGTTCTACACCAGCATTGGATTCGGGGATGGTTCACCGGATTATCGGGATAAAGCTGGGGTATATGGAGCCGGACCCTACCGCGTCATCACCAATGAAGCCCTTTTCGGATTTGACGAAGAGACGCGCAGAATGATGCTGCTGGAAGTTCTGCCAGGAAAAACTCCAGAAGATATTCAGGAAAAGGTCGGATTTGAACTGTTGATTTCACCTGATCTCAAAGAGATGGCCGAGCCGAGCGAAGAAGATCTGAGACTGCTTCGTGACGAATGCGATCCAGACGGCTACTTCCTGAAACGTGTGGTCGCAAAATAAGACCCCTCAAACTGAACAGGCCAAATATCCAAAACAGGTGCCTGCTCCCACAGGTCACCCATCTTCAGGCGATCAGGATAAGCCGCATAGAGAGGCTACAGGCCTGTGAGTAGGGAGCAACAAACAACTGAAGGGAGGCAACTCCTTTCAGTTGTTTTGCTGTTTGTTCTTGTATTCCTCCCCCTTTTCTTTTCGTCTCTTCTTTTCCCAGCACTCATCGCATATCGGGTTGCCATCATCGTCGCTTCTCTCGACCATAATATGGGGATGCAACAACGGTAGCTCAGTTCCACATGCATTGCAGGTAACACACAGCCCATCTATTGTTTTTCGAGATAATTCCTTCTTGTTTTTCACGCCAACCTTCCCTGTATACAAAGATCTGTACACCTGCATCTGTAAGAGCAGGAACACCCCTGGAAAAAGTGCCACTGACCTCTCCTCTGGCGATAGAGGTGCAACCACGCCATCCCGGCGGCCCAAAACACTGTATACAAATACGTATGCAAATAGACATTGAAAAGCAAGGACTACTTCAAGAATGTATCCTCATACCAACAATGGTACAGGCAAGCCCCACCTTCTTGTGACGACTCATTAGAAACAATAAATTATATTATAAAAACAATTGGTTAACCTGGGTTTCCCCTTAGCTCAGGTGATGCCATGTTCGGTAGTTTTTGCGACCAGGTTCTCTTTAGGTATATGTATTGCAATAATACTGCCAAAGATGGTGTCGCCTGGGTGGACCTTTGGTGCACAGTTTGTCGAAACGTGCCCCTCCTGACGGACATCATATCCATCTGTTTTGTTTTTTTCTCAAATGAAAAAGAATGGTCATCAGAGTTCCATGCTAACATGCACTGCCAAAAACTTGAAATGGGCAACGTCTAAGCTGATAAGCAACGCAGACTGGACAGTTTTACCTTCGCCTCTACCATTTTTCGTATAGACAAATTTCCTTGTAAAGGATAAAATATGGCGCACATGATTTTTCTGATTTCTCATCCAGTCTGTTCGCATCCGAGGGCTTTAATTACACCTGGAATGCAGACGGTTCTGCATCAGTAAGGCATTAACAATTGGAACCGTCACCCTTTGAGCTAAAAAAGTTCTGCAGACTCTACGTTGCAGCACGCCAGAGGTAGATGTTTGCTGCAGCGTAAGCAGCATTTTGTTGTGCGAAATCTTTCTTGATAAGAAAGCCAGACGAACACTGTGCCTAGTGTCTGTTTCTTGACACTGGCCTGGATCTCGGACAAGCTGGTACCAAGGAGACACGATATGGTAACTGCAACTAAATCCTTCATCAATCGTGCAGGTTTCATCCCCATCCAATGTCCAAGCTGTAACTGTGTCAAGAAGGTGCCCTGTGAGCGTATTGGCCAAAATAAGAGGTCTATTAAGGTTAAGTGCACCTGTGGGGAGGTGTTTATCACCGAAATAGAGTTGCGCAGGAACTATCGTAAGCAAACAAAGCTGGTCGGAGAGCTGAAACAAATTCTGCCTACAGGAAAACACGTTTCAACCTGTAAGATAAAAAATCTTTCCCTCCAGGGTACCGGCTTTCAGTTATTTAATGCCCCCATCCCTTCCCTCGACGATACAGTACTTATCAGTTTTCATCTCGACAATAAAAAGTATTCCTATATCGAAAAGAAGGCCAAGGTCACCTATGTTCAAAAGGAGACCGGGTTCGTAGGGGTTGAATTCATCGATTATTTTAACGGCACGCAAGATAAGGATATGTACTATTTCCTCAAAGCCTGAGCCGGGTCTGCTCTCAGAACGAGGCACCCTTGACTGGCCACGGCATCAAACTGTACGCTGAAAGATATTCTCATCATTTCTTCTTGGCCACAGTCTCTTTTAGGATGTCAACCAAACTTTTGCACAGGACCCTCCTAGCAATGCTCCTGTATCTGTTTTCCACTGGAAGACATGTCTGCCCCAGCTCTCGCCTATGCTGGTGCTGGTGCTCCCCTGGACCGGATCACAGCGGACCAACAGGAACAAAGGGCTACACAACCCGCACAGCTATAGGCTCACCTCAACACACTGTAATCCATGCCCCCGATCATCAGTTTCATAGGCTGGCACAATTCCGGAAAAACCACTCTGGCTCGAAAGGTGGTTCGACTACTCAAGGAGCGTGGTTATCGCATCGCAGTGGTCAAATCTACAAAGGAGACCGGTATTCCATTCAATCCGGTAGGAACTGATACCCACAACTATCTCCTAGCCGGCGCAGACAGCGTCACTCTGATCGCCCCGGACCAAATTGCGACCTTTGCTCCGCCCACCAATACTGACCTGCGAACAATTGCGGCGCATCAATTTGCCCATATGGATCTGGTCGTAGCAGAAGGGTTCAAGCGCCATCCAGATATCCAAAAAATTGAGGTCGCGGTAAACAACGACAGTCCATTGTTTCTGGAAGTTCCGGGAGTGGTAGCCGTGGCCGCTGACATTCCCGTGCAGCATTCCAAGGTATTTAGCCGCGATCAAATTGCGCTAATAGCCGACTATATCATTGATCTCTTCAAACTGGGGCCCCTGTCTCAACCCAACTCGCCCCAAGCCATTGAAAAATAACAGTTTCGAAACCCATCCTCAGGCAGCATATCCCAATACGGGTTAGTCCTGCCCATATGTGAGCATCTTCTTGATAAATGATGGTCATGTTTTCAAGGTAAAAGGTAAATGATGTTTTCAGAGGAAGGTTTGGAGGCTGGCTCCTGATAATACCATTGTATATGACAACAGAGCCCTGAACGATCATCGAGAATACACGGCGGTGGCCCCCAAAAACTGGACAATGTGGTAAGCTATAAGTCAGACCAAAATTCAGGAGAATCTGACAAGGGGAAAAAAAACGCAAAACACACAGTGCACAGTTCAAGGCAAAGGTTGCTTGAGCAGCCATTCAAAACGACGGAACAATGTCTCAGATCGCCAGCAGATTCGCTGTCCATCCTACCATGAATTATTGGCTGTTAGCCGGTCGTCTTACTCTCATCGCCAAAAGCCCATACAACAAGAAGACTTGGACTTGATGCGAAAAAGAGATCCATTGTACCTGGAAAATCCCTCCTCCGGTAGCCGGACAATCCGCCGCCAATGAAAGCGCGAGGGCCTAAAGGTCAGCCGAAAAAGGATCCAGCGGTTAATGCGATTGATGGGTATTGAGGCAGTAACGATATCACATACATCCCCATGGCTTGCGGATACATGTACCTGGTGGCGCTTATGGACTGGCACAGCCGCAAAACCTTGTCCTGGCAGATTTCCAACACAACCGATTCGACATTTTGCCTAAATGCCCTGGGGGCAGCCATAGACCGTTTTGGACCACCTGATATTTTCAATACTGACCAAGGATCTCAGTGCACCAGCAATGCTTTCACCCAGGTTCTCAAGGACAACCATGTATCCATCAGTATGGCTGGCCGAGGACGTTGCCAAGGCAATTTTTTTGTAGAGCGGTTATGGTGGACCCTCAAGCACCAGTACATCTATCTACACTCATTTGAAAGCGGCAGGTCGCTTGGCGTCGGACTTGCCAAGTGGATCAAATACTCCAATTTGGCAAGAGGCCATTCCTCTCTTGACGACAAAACCCCGGATGAGGTTTACTTCGGTTTATCTTCCCCCTTTGCCGAGGCTGCCTGATGCCTATTTAAATATATAATCTCAGGGCTTATAGCTTATCTCACCCATCAGGCTGTCCAATTAAGTGGGTCCACCGCCATTTTTTGACCGGCTTCGTCTCCATCAGATCCTTTAACACTTTCCCTGGCTGATTAAATTGGGTACATTGTTCGGCGGGTGGGGTTGGCTTCTCTTTTTTTTCAATGCATCTACTAGGCTCTGGCAATACTCTGCTTCAGAGTAAAAGCCTCCTTACTCCTAGGGCTCACCTTGTTTTACAGACGAAGACAGATAGTACCTTTATGGCTATGGATTCAACATTCAAAAACACTCTTTCAGAATTGCTCTCTATCTTCGACAGGTCTTCTGCCGGGCTCATTTTCGAAAAAGACGGCATGATTGTGCGCCTCAATAAAGCCTCCAGACAGCTCCTCGGGTATTCCCGAAACGAGCTGGAAGGCTTATCATCCAGTGAGTTTAAAAAAATGATCTTGGTTGACGACAGCGGCAACAAAGATCTTGAGAACGATAAGCAGACCTTTTCTATAAGGAGAAAAAATGGCCGCCAGTTCTGGGCAACCATAAGAACCAATTCTTTCACCTCCAAGGCAGGGAGTTCGGTAACCGTGTGGACCATGGGAGATGTCAGCAGATTCAAAGAAACCGAGATCAAGCTCCACCAGATGTCGCTTGCTGTCGAGCAAAGCTCCGATTCCGTTGTCATCACCGATACCGATGCCATCATCACCTACGTCAATGCAGCATTTTGTAAATGAGGGTCTATGTCCGGTAGGTATTATGTCCTACAGATCAAAATGGAATGTCATCACCGATAATCGGATTATGACCTTTCTGTTTATCGATCTCA
>PDWJ01000742.1_pt1 | contig 45584 bp, 42 predicted proteins | sample 1430881 | NCBI WGS metagenome assembly PDWJ01 (sample SAMN01162460, study PRJNA174530) | Oral metagenome, whole genome shotgun sequencing project. | biome: Marine environment; feature: Marine mammal; material: Swab sample of the gingival sulcus; isolation source: swab sample of gingival sulcus...
GATAACGATCTTGCTGCATAGATAAATTACAAGGCTAAGATACGCTTTCTTTTGTCATTATCATATCCATGGCAAATTCTCTTTGCCCAGGTGCTCGAGTTGACACCGCCTACATGCTATTATAACCATGCTGTCACATCGAGTGAATTTGTGAGGTTACGAACAAATTTGTATCGAGATGTTTTTCAATTAATAATTAGCAATGAGGAATTAGTAATTACTTTACCATCCCACCGTTTTGACTCCACTCAGTGAACGGCTTCCCCACGACCGTTCAACTTCCGTCTTCAAACTTCCAACCTTTTCATTCATAATTCTTATAAATCAGATAGCTTTTTAATAACATTATCTTTATGTCGCATGGACACAGGTACTGTTTTATGGTCACGCATAATAATCTCGTGAGAATGTTTATAACAATCCACAAAATTTTTGTTTACAATATATGATTGATGAGTTTTGATAAATGTATCTTTGGGTAAAAGAGAAACATATTCACGTAAAGGTTTACTGCTGGTTATTTTTTTATCATTTTCAAGATAAAAAGTAGTGTAATTGCCTTCACCTTTACAAAAATAAATCTGCTCTATTTCTATAAAAAATATTTCATGCATCGTGCGTACCACAATCTTTTTCACCTCTTTTTCATCCTCATAATTTTGCAATAAAAGATTGGTTTGCTCTTTGGTTAAGATTTGTTTTTGCCTTTCGTTAAATACATCTAAGACATTATACAATTCTTCTTCATTTATAGGCTTAAGCAAATAATCCATTGCTCCAATCTTAATGGCACGTATGGCATATTCATCATAAGCGGTAATAAACACAATCTCAAAATTGATAGCCTCCAGTTTTTCAATAATTTCAAAACTTTTACCGTCATCTAATTGTATGTCCATCAACACCAAATCAATGTCTAAGGCAGGTAACACTTGTAAGGCCTTTGATACAGAAGTGCAAGCTCCTACTACCGAAACATCTTCACGTTCCTTCAGCAATAATTTCAACTCTTCTTGAATGTGTTTCTCATCTTCTATTATAAATACTTTTATCATGTTTTTTTTATTTACAAACAAAAATAATGCTTTTTATACCTAAAAATCTAATGGCTGTAAAAAAGATAGAAATACTTTTTACAGCCATTAGACAAATCAATTACCAAAATAATAATTCTTAATTTAGAGATTTTTACGCATCTATATTTGCATATTTTGCATTTTGTTCAATAAAAGCTCTTCTTGGTGGAACTTCATCTCCCATTAACATCGAAAATACGCGATCTGCTTCTGTAGCATTATCAATGGTAATTTGTCTTAAAATACGTGTCTCCGGATTCATGGTTGTATCCCAAAGCTGTTCAGCATTCATCTCTCCAAGACCCTTGTAGCGCTGAATATTCACACCCTTTTCACTACCATTAGGATTAAACTCTTTTACAATTGCTTCACGTTCTTCCTCATTCCAAGCATATCGCTCTTCTTTTCCTTTTTTCACCAAATAAAGTGGTGGCGTGGCAATATAGACATATCCTTTCTCAATCATATCTTTCATATATCTATAAAAGAACGTAAGAATCAATGTGGCAATGTGGCTTCCGTCCACATCGGCATCCGTCATGATAATGATTTTATGATAACGCAACTTCTCCAAATTCAATGCCTTAGAATCTTCCTCTGTTCCAATAGATATTCCAAAAGCTGTGTACATGGCTTTGATTTCCTCATTGTCAAATATTTTGTGAGGCATGGCTTTTTCCACATTCAAAATCTTACCCCTAAGAGGCAAAATAGCTTGGATATGTCTGTCTCTTCCGGCTTTAGCCGTTCCACCCGCCGAATCTCCCTCCACAAGGAATATCTCACTTCTTGCAGGATCTTTTTCCGCACAATCGGCTAATTTTCCGGGCAATCCCGAAGTAGATAATACATTTTTACGTTGTACTAACTCTCTGGCTTTTCTCGCAGCATGGCGTGCTGTTGCCGACAAAATCACTTTCTCAACAATGGCTTTGGCTTCTTTTGGATTTTCTTCAAGGAAATATTTCAAATGTTCACTTACCATTTGATCAACCGCACCCATTACATCTTTGTTTCCAAGTTTTGTTTTGGTCTGACCTTCAAACTGAGGCTCAGCTACTTTTACGGAAATAATTGCTGTTAAACCCTCTCTAAAATCATCACCACTAATATCAAATTTCAATTTGGATAACATCCCCGATTGTTCAGCATAAGCCTTTAATGTTCGGGTTAAACCTCTTCTAAATCCCGAAAGGTGTGTACCCCCCTCATGTGTGTTGATATTATTTACATAAGAATGTATATGCTCTGAAAAAGAGGTGTTATATCGCATGGCTATTTCTACAGGAATATCATTTTTCTCTCCGTCCATAGCGATAACGCCTTCCGTTAATTTCTCTCTTGATTCATCCAAATACTCAATAAAGTCAGACAATCCGCTTTCTGAATAAAAAACATCTTTTCGGTTATTGCCTTCCTCATCTTTATCTCTGTAATCTTCTAATGAAAGCTTTATTTTTTTATTCAAAAATGCCAATTCTCTCAAACGGTTTGCTAAGGTATCATAGTCAAAAACTGAAACCGAGAAAATAGAATGGTCAGGCATAAAATGAACCATTGTTCCTGTTCTATCAGTTTTGCCAACCACTTTTACATCATATAACGGCTTTCCACATTCATATTCTTGCTGATATATTTTTCCGTCACGATGCACATTCACTTTGGTATGAGTAGATAAGGCATTTACAACAGAAACCCCTACACCATGCAAACCTCCGGAAACTTTATATGAACCTTTATCAAATTTACCTCCGGCATGCAATACTGTAAGCACAACTTCCAATGCTGATTTTTGTTCTTTTTCATGAAAATCTACAGGAATACCTCTACCATTATCCGAAACCATGATTGAATTATCCTCATGAATTTCAACTTCTATATTATTACAATGTCCGGCTAATGCTTCGTCAATGGAGTTATCCACAATCTCATACACCAAGTGATGAAGACCTCGCTCACTCACATCTCCAATATACATTGACGGTCTTTTTCTTACAGCCTCCAGTCCTTCGAGCACCTGAATATTCTCGGCACCATATTCTTTCTTTATTTCTTCGTTTTCTTCTTTCATAAATTTATTCTCATTTTTATCTGAAAAATCCCCACAAAGATAACCATATTTTCCTGATTTTTAAGCTATATATTTAAAAAAAATCAATGGTCTTTGTTAGAAAAGGTTAAATTAACTGAAAATCTGATATTTGTAAGCTTTCAACAACTCAAATAGACTTGATATTTAAGCTTATTTCAACACGTATTGTGCATTTATACGGCTACGTTGTTCGATGAGGATTTCTCGATTTTTTAAGATTGAATTTAAACACACTTCGGTGTAATTTCTAATGGTAAGCAATTCCACATTTTCATTATAGCGTATTTTATATTGTAATTTCAAGATATCAAGTAGTTTTTCTAACTTTTCTTTTTCATAATCCGTACATAATGAAATGGTAATGGCAGAACGTTGCATAAGACTTACCGTCAAATTCATGTCATATAATACACTATAAATTTGTTGTAACAACGGGTCAGACATAAAAGAAAAATCTTTAGTTTTTAAGGTTAATAACATCTGATTTTTCTTCAAAATATAGGAAGTAATGTCTTTGTCAAAATCTTTTTCAAAACGAATAACTGTCCCGTCAATCAGTTCATTTTCAAATGATTTAATATATAATGGAATACCTTTATTTTGTAAAGGTTTAATGGTTTTGGGATGAATTACTTTGGCACCATAAAAAGCTAATTCTATGGCCTCGTCGTATGATATTTGGGGCAATGTTTGGGTATCAGAAAAATATTTGGGGTCGGCATTTAACAACCCTTCAACATCTTTCCATATCGTAAGGTTTTCTGCATTAAAAAAAGCTGCAATCAAAGAAGCTGTATAATCAGAACCCTCTCGTCCGAGTGTTGTTGTTTCTCCATTGCATGCACCTACAAATCCTTGGGTAATCAAAGGGTTTTCGGTTTTGAATTGCAACAAATTAGCTTGGCTTTTAGCTTCATCTACTTGGGCATTTCTGTAATTATTATCCGTTACCAACCAATTTTTTGCATGTACTAAATCATTAGCAAAATCTTGTTGTTTCAGATATTCAGACATAATATTTACAGATAGCCATTCACCGTAAGGCACAATTTGTCCGTAGGCCTTATTTACATCATTGACTTGAATATTTGATAATGTTGTCTTTAAATCCTCAAAAATTGCATCAATTTTTTGATAAACATCATGTTCAACATCAAATAAATCAGCGATAATCTCGAAATGATACATTTTAATTTGACGGAATAAATCCTCAACATCAGAAGTGTTTTTAACAACAGCTGTTAGCAATTGCTCAAAATGATTGGTCATTTTGCCCATAGCAGAAAAAACCACCACGTCAGGACTGTGTTTTTTAACAATCTTCACCACATTACGTATGTGTGAAGCTGAAGATATTGATACTCCTCCAAATTTAAAGACTTTCATATCTGAAACATAAAAAACATCCTAAATTCTTAATGCTAAACTTTGTAGAGATTAAAAATTTAGGATGAATGTTAAAATAATTTGTTATAAAAAATAGCTAAAAAATTAAGGTTTTAAATTTTTAAACACTTCTTTATCCACCTTATAATTATATTTACTTCTTAATTTCTCAATCCATTGTTTTTCTAAATAGTTTTGATAATCAGAAGTAACTACACCTTTGGCTTCTTTTAAAGTCTTAGGTTGAGGTTCAACAAAATCTTCTATAAATACAAAATAATTTTGCTTTCTATAATTCTTAATATCAGATAACCCTTTTTTCCACTCTACTTTTTCAATGTAATAATTGGCATCATTTTCATACAAACCTTCCTTGATAATCACATTGGTATGGATAGAATCATTCAACTGTGTCAATAATTTTTCCTTTGAATATCCCTCTTGTGCTAATTTTTTAGCTTTATCGGTAATTTCATCATTCAAAAGAATAAATATTTTGGCTTTAACCCTTTGTTTCCAATTATATTTTTCTTTGTTCTTATTATAGAATTTCTCTAATCCTAAAGTATCCTTAACTGCTTTTTGCCATACCTCATCATTGGTTAATTCAAACAATAAAATACCATCTTCATACTCTTGCATTAAGGTTTTAAATTCAGGGTATTTATTTGGTAAATTTTCATCTTCATATTCCAATGATTTAGCATCTACAAAACTCTCAAAAATTACTTCCAACAATGTTTCTAAATCTTCACTTTTTTGTGTTGGTGGATTAGCCTCAATAAATTTAGCAAAATCATATTGAGTATATGAATTATTTCCAATCTGATAAACCACTTTCGTCATATTAACTGCTGTATCAGCTTTCCACTCTCCGGTATGTAATTCTTTATCAATCACATTTTTTAATTCTAATGCTCTATCAAGATACACTTTTGTATCATTTTCAGCTTTGATTTTTTTTACCAAAGAAATCACACTTTCACTGGCTCTATCGCTTTTAGCAATTTGCTTCTTTATTTCATCCTTTTTATCTTCAAAAGTGCCTACACCTTTCTTCTCAATCAGTTTAATAATATGCCAGCCATATTTTGTTTCAAACGGTGCTGAATATTCACCCTCTTTCAATTTAGAAATATTTTGTACGAATTTAGGTAACAACCTTGTGGCTTTAAGCATTGGCAACTCACCCCCATTTTGAGCTGTGGTTTTATCATCACTATCTGATTTTGCCAATTCCTTGAAATCACCCCCATTCTGCAATTTTTGGTACACTTCCATCATGCTATCTTTTACAGCAATAGAATCTTCTTTTGTTTTGGCATTGTTCAAAAACTTCATGATATGAGCCACTTTCACATCTCCAATGGCTCTTTTTTTCTCATTCAGCTTAATAATATGGTATCCGAAATTTGAACGAACCGGCATAGAAACTTCTCCTACATTCAATTTATAAGCAGCACTTTCAAAAGGATACACCATATCAAAAACAGTAAAATAACCCAACAAACCTTTATTTCCTTTGATAACCTTACCTTTCATTACCCTATCCTTTGCCGATGGATCTTCTGAATATTCAACAGCTAATTCTTCAAACGACTTGCCATCCAATAATTGCTTTCTAATTTCCATGGCTTTTTCATAAGCTACAAGTGTATCTTTAGCCGGAGATGTAGGCAAAGTTCTGATTAAAATATGACTTGCATTTACATCATACAACATTCTATCATAAGCTTCTTTCAAAAGCTCTTTATTTACATCTTCATCAATCAAATAAGGCTTAGCCAACTGACTTCTATAACCTTTTAACTCTTCTCTTAATTTTTTAATGGTATCATATTTTAAGTTTCGAGCCTCTAATACCTTTAACTTATAATTAATGTATAAATCTAAATATTCATCCAATGTAGTTTTAAGACTAACATCGCTCACGTTATTTTTATTATACATTCTTAAAAACTCTTTATCCGTAACTTTCTCATTTTCTATGGTAATAACGGTTTTATTTTCTTGTGCATGTGTAACATTAACTAACATCGCCATACATGCAACTAAGATGAGCATTGCTGTTTGATTTATTTTCTTCATACAAATATCTTTTTGGTTTTTAGCTTTTAGCTATTGGCCTTTGGCTGTTAGCTATCAGCTTTTAGTTTTTTTCTTTTTTTAGATGTTAACTATTGGCCATTAGCTTCTAGTTGACTCTTTCTCTTCGGACTTCCGGCCTATTATCAACTCAAAACTAATTTTTCCCATTCTTAATTTTTAACTTTTAATTTTCTTTTGACTTTTGCTTTTAAAATCGGCTATAATTAGGTGCCTCACGAGTTATGGTAACATCATGCGGATGACTTTCGGCTACACCTGCCGGTGAAATTCTAATAAATTTAGCTTTTTTCAATGTTTCAATATCCGGCGAACCAGTATATCCCATACCAGCTTTTAATCCACCAATCATTTGGTGCATAACTTCTGACAATGTTCCTTTGTAAGCTACTCTACCTACAATTCCTTCCGGCACTAATTTTTCAACATCTTGTTCATCTCCTTGGAAATAGCGATCTTTTGACCCTTTTTCCATAGCATCCAAAGAACCCATTCCTCTATAAGTTTTAAACTTTCTACCTTCAAAAATAATGGTTTGTCCCGGTGACTCATCCACTCCGGCAAATAATGATCCCGCCATAATAGAACTGGCTCCGGCAGCCAACGCTTTCACTATATCTCCGGTATATCTTATTCCACCATCAGCAATTACCGGAATTCCTGTACCTTCTAATGCTAAAGCAACCTCTGCTACAGCTGAAAGTTGTGGCACACCGATTCCTGCAATAATACGCGTAGTACAAATAGATCCAGGACCAATACCCACTTTCACACCGTCAATATTCAATTTTGCTAAATCTTTAGCAGCCTGTGCTGTTGCTATATTTCCTACTACTAAATCGATATCCGGATAAGTCGTTTTAATATATTTTGCCATCTCAAAAACAGACTTAGAATGACCATGTGCTGTATCTACCACTAACGCATCTACACCTGCTTCGACCAATGCTTTTACTCTGTCTTTGGTATCCGCTCCTGTTCCAACGGCTGCTGCCACTCTCAATCTACCATGTTCATCTTTACAAGCATTAGGGCGTTGCTTTATCTTTATAATATCTTTATAAGTAATCAACCCCACCAACTTGTAATTTTCATTCACTACAGGCAATTTCTCAATTTTATGTTCTTGTAAAATATCTGCAGCTTTTTCAAAATCTGTAAACTCTGTAGTTGTTACCAAATTTTCTTTTGTCATAACTTCCGCAATAGGGCGATTCAAATTTCGCTCAAAACGCAAATCTCTATTAGTAACAATACCTACTAATATCTTATTTTCACTCACAACCGGAATACCACCAATGCTAAATTCTTTCATCATCGCAAGCGCATCCTTTACTTTCGCTTCCGCTTTAATGGTTACAGGGTCAATAATCATACCATTTTCGGCTCTTTTTACCTGTTTTACATGTGCTGCTTGTTCTTCAATAGACATGTTTTTATGAATAACGCCTATCCCTCCCTCTTGTGCCATGGCAATTGCCATAGTAGCTTCCGTAACTGTATCCATTGCTGCTGACACAATAGGAATCTTCAACGAAATATTTTTAGAAAAAACCGTATTAGTTTTTGCTTCTTTAGGAATAATTTGTGAATATGCAGGTTCTAATAACACATCATCGTATGTTAAACCTTCTTTGCTAAACCGATTTAAAGTCATAGATATTATTTTTTTAAGTTGCAAAAGTATTAAAAAAAGATGTTATAAACTAATGCTTTGTTAAATTCATCGTTAAAAATGAATAATAAAGACTTATTTTACTAAAATTCAGATTTTTAAATCAAAAAAATTTACTATAACAAATAAGCGTTTTCAAAATAAATATGATGAAAAACTTTTATCTAAATATCCTCTTAAAAATGAGCTATTAAAAACTAATAATTTTTTTCCTTTTTTAAATAGGCAATGATTGGGAAATGATCAGAAAAATTCACTTTAATTGTTTTAAAATCTAATGCTGTATAAAATTTAGGATAAAGAATATAATCAATACGTATCGGCGGTAAATTTTCGTTATGCGTATTCCCAATACCCGATCCTACTTCCATAAAAGCATCAGACAAACCTCCGTTTAATTGTTGATATGAATAGGATAATGGTGTATCATTAAAATCACCACATAATATAACAGGATAAGGGCACTTTTTGATATGTTTTCGCAACATATCAACCTCTTTAACCCTTACTTTATAAGCATCTCTTAACTTTTTCAATAGACTTTTCACTTGCTTGGACTTTTCTTCATCAAGTTGTGCCGGTTTATCAAAAACATCTTTTTCTTTACCAAATCCATTGGAATTCAATTGAATATTATACAATCTAATGGTATCTCCATGAATAATCAAATCATCAAAAACTGAAAAATAATCTTTATATTTTAATTGTCCATGGCGTATTGAAGGGAATTTAGAAAAAGTAAAAATACCATTATAATATTTACTGGTTAGGAATGAATGGGATTTTAATGTCGGATATTTTTCTTTTAATTGGGTAAAGTCTTTTTTGAGAAAGAATTCTTGAAAACAGATAATATCAGGATGTTGTTCGTTCATCATATCCCACATCTTAGAATTATTTTTATAAATCTTATTGCGCAATAATCGTTGTGCATTATAACTCATGATTGTTAATGATGCTTCACCTTCTTTTTGATGATTAAATGCAAGGTGTTCGCCAACATGCCTCCAACCTAATATAATGGCAAAAAGCGATAACAATAAATATTTCTTTTGAAATATGGCCCAAAATATTAAGAATAAAATGTTAATGAGAAGTAATACCAAATAGCCTAACCCCAATACTCCAATATACCAAAAAACATCAGGATTTAGATACGAAGACAAGTAACTAACCATCAACAATATTGAAACAATAATATTGATGAAAAATAATACTCTGAAAAGGATATTTGGTTTTCTTTTTCGCATTATTTCCCGTGATTAAATAGTATTTCTTTCTCCTTTTTGGATAAACTTTCGTAACCCGATTTAGATATTTTATCTAAAATCTTATCAATTTTATCTTGTTCTTCTTTTTTTCGAGTATTGTATTGTTCATCCGACATTGGTTTCTCATTTTTATAGACTTTCTTAAACGGCTTCTTTTTACTTGTTTTATAAAATGGTTTGAGTAAACTTTGCCAATTAAAACGGTCAAAAAAAGCAAATAGTTCTTTTCCTTTTTTTAATTGATAAGCATAAATAAAACCCCAAAAAGCCCCGCCAATATGAGCAATATGTCCACCGGCATTCCCCTGCGGAATGCTTAATATGTCAATAATAATCAGCCCCAAGGCAATATGTTTTAATTTCACCCTTCCAATAATAAAAAGATGAACATAATAATCAGGAACATAGGTTGCTATGGCAAACAAAATTCCCAAAACCGACGCTGAAGCACCCAATGCCATGGCATAAGACAATGAAGCAGTAAAAGCCGGAAAAAGATTGTATGCCAATATGAAGAAAAGAGCACCAGTTAATCCGGAAAAAATATATGTTTTAAGCAATTGTCTTTCAGAAAGATATTCCATAAATAATCGCCCGCCAAAATAAAGTACCATCATGTTAAAAAGCAGATGAAAGACACCTTCATGTAAAAACATGTAGGTAAATACCGCCCAAGGTCGCCTAATCAATAATTGAAAATCAGAGGGTACCGATAGCCAATAGGTTAAATTGAATAAGCCATTTTCGGTATGATTAATCTGAAACAGAAAAAGAAATAACTGAAACACACTAACCAGTGCAAATACCGCAACATTTATCGCAATTAATTGTGATAAAATGGATTTATGCTTAAAAAAATATTTAATTTGATATATAAATTCAGAACCTTGATTCATATCCTTTTATATTAGTGATGGGAGATAAATGAGCTATCAATAAACTCTCATATTTTACTTTTTTAATTCAACATTCAAAACTAATAACTGTTCTCCCGTTTTCTATTTTAATTTCTTAATGTTCTTAACTCCTTAATTTTTCTTAATGGTTATATTTAATATTTAATCAGCAATATTTTATCAACACATTGCTTTGACTTTGCTCATTACATCGTTTTGCGGTTAAAAATCAATCAGATCTCTGATTTTAGATATTGCATCTCTACGTTGTGCTCTCGATATGGTTTTCGTTCCAAGCTCTCGATACGGTTTTTCATCCTTCAAAACCTACTCGAGCCGACAATCATCTGTATCATGAACTTAACCACATTTGTCACATCGAGTGAATTTGTGAGGTTATGAACAAATTTGTATCGAGATGCAATTATTTTTTCTTGTGCACTTTCCGTCTTCTCTTCCCATTATCCATTACTCAAAACTCACAATTCAACATTCAAAACTTATCACTGATGTAATTCCCCTTTCTTTTTCCAATAAAGAAGCAGGAAGAACCCGAAAATCATACCACCCAAATGAGCAAAATGAGCCACATTACTATCGGTATTTGTAAATCCGGAAAATAGTTCAATTAATCCGTAAATAATTACAAAATACTTCGCTTTAATCGGAAATGCAAAGTAAATATATAGTAACGAATTAGGGAAAAGCATCCCAAAAGCCAACAAAATACCAAAAACAGCACCTGAAGCCCCAATAATTACCGGCTGATTGAGGAAATCCATTCTATATTGTGTCATATAATCTATTCCCAGTTGTAGGGCTTTATGTGGATTGGTATTTACAACCTGATTAAATTCATTCCTAAATACATTAAAATGATTTTGCATCTCATAACTGGATAACTGAAAATTTTGAGAATTAATAAATATTTTCAAACTTTCAATACTCGGATTATCTTGAAATACCGTTATTGCATTCAAAAACGGACTGGCTTGAAAATAAAAAATTATATAATGTAATATGGCAGCACCCACTCCTGTAAACAGATAATAAGATAAAAACTTTTTGCCTCCCCAAACATTTTCTAATACCCTACCAAACATCCATAAAGCAAACATATTGAACAAAATATGTGAAAAACCACCATGCATAAACATGTAAGTAATAAATTGATGAGGCTTAAAGGCTTCGGAAGCAAAATAATGCAACCCTAACACATCCACCAAATCTATATGAAACACACGCTCAAAAGTGATTGTGGCAAGAAAAAAGATTCCATTTAATATCAATAAGTTTTTTACAACCGGTGGTAAAATTTGCCAACTTCCGGGTCTAAATTCACTATTATTCATTTCGTTTTACATCTTAAATTTTTCATTCATTTCCGCAGCAGTTAATATCACTACTGTAGGCTTTCCTGATGGCGACACATCCGGCACTTCACAAGCAAACAATCTATCAACAATGCTTTGCATTTCATTTTTCTCTAATGATGCGCCTCGTTTTATCGCCATATTTTTAGCCATTGAAAGTGCTAAATTAATGTTTTTATTGGTTTCAGGATTGGTTTGATTATTTTTAAAGCCTTCCAGCAAACTATCTAAGAAATCTGTAACCTCTTCATTCTTTGGTAAATCATTAGGTAAACCATTGATTACAAACGTAGTATTGCTCATCGCTTCTAGATAAATCCCCATGCATTTCAAATCTTCTTTCAATTCGTTAATCAATTCAGCATCTTTGAGTGAAAATGTAACATGTTGTGGAAAAAGTTGTTGCTGGCTAGACACTTCTCTTTTTTCCAATCGCTTTAGAAAGTATTCATATAGAATCCGCTCATGTGCTGCTTGTTGGTCAATCATCATCAACCCTGATTTTACACTTGAAACAATAAATTGTTGGGCAACCTGAATAAGATTTGATGCCACTTCATTTATCTCCTTAGGTTCCTCATGATTTATGATATTCTCACCAGTATTTACAGTAGATTCCAATTGACTTTCTTGGGTTTCTACATCTATTTTGGTTTGATGGTCAAAGTTTTGATACAATTGTTCCCAATTTTGCAAATTATGTTTTTGACGTGCTTTTTCCTTATACTCATTTTGTTGTTGAAAAGGATTGTATGTAGGGTCAACTTGAATTTTTGGTGGTTTTATTTTTGATAAATCAGATTCGAGATGAACCAGTAAAGACTGATCCATATCAAAATCAATACTTGGCGAAAGGTTAAATTTTCCAATGCCTTGTCGTATCATGGAAACAATCACAGAATAAAGCATCTTTCCGTCCAAAAAGTTTACTTCGGTTTTGGTTGGATGAATGTTAATATCAATTCGGTCGCTGGGAATGGTCAAGTAAATAAAATATGTTGGATGATGACCCTCCGGTAATAACTGTTCAAAAGCATTAACTACCGCATGATGAAAATAGGGATGCTTGATGAATCGATTATTCACAAAAAAATACTGCTCACCCCTGCGCTTTTTGGCAAATTCAGGCTTCCCGATAAAACCTTTCATCTGTGCCATTGTAGTTTCCGATTGTACCGGAACAATTTTTTTATTAATAGGCTCTCCAAAAATATCAACAATTCGCTTTTTTAAAGATGTTGTCATTAATTGATACTGCAATTCACCGTTGTGATGCAACGAAAAATTAATATTAGGCTGCACCAATGCCACTCGCTGAAATTCCTCCAAAATATGACGATATTCCACATTATTGGATTTCAGGAAATTACGCCTTGCCGGTACATTATAAAACAAATTCTTTACAGAAATATCTGTACCGTCAGGTATCACCTCCGGCTCCTGACTTTTTACTTCCGAACCTTCGATATACAATTTAACCCCAACCTCATCATCCTTTCTTTTGGTCTTGATTTCCAAATGCGAAATGGCTGCTATTGACGCCATAGCTTCACCTCTGAAACCAAAGGTATTAATGTTAAATAAATCGTCTGCTTTTTGGATTTTTGAGGTAGCATGTCTTTCCACACACATTCTTGCATCTGTATCCGACATACCTATTCCATTATCAATAACACGGATGAGCGTTTTTCCGGAATCTTTTATGATAAGCTGAATGTGAGTTGCTTTTGCATCTATGGCATTCTCCAGCAACTCTTTCACTACTGATGCAGGTCTTTGTATTACCTCTCCAGCAGCAATTTGATTGGCCACATGATCCGGTAAAAGCTTAATAATATCAGGCATTTGCGATTATAGTTTTAACATAAAATAAATTAATAAAATCAACGCAACAATATATAATAATGTTGCATAATTTGACTTTTTCTTGGTTTTTCTATGCCATTTTCTCGACATTTCTTCCCTCAATCCTTGCGAACCACCTTTAATACGCTGCTCACGTGCCAACCTCCGCTGTTCTATCTCCTCCTTTTCAGGGTCGTAATAACGACTTTTATATTTAAACTGCTTCGGCTTGCGGGTTTTAAACATTATAATTTTCATCGGCTGTATGATTTTAGCACAAAGATAACTTAAAAAAAGGAATTATGAATGGAGTAAGAGAATTATGAATGAGTCGGAAGTCCGAAGACAGAAGACCGAAGATGGGAGGTCGCTTGTCACTGAGCGGAGTCGAAGTGGTGGGGAGGGTGAAAGGTAAAACAAAGGAAATATCGAAAACGAGAGGTAATCCCCCTTGGAGAGGCGGTGCATTGAGTGGAGTCGAAATGTATCAGGGGGATTGACCTATAACGAGTAAAAATTTTTAACCGCAAAGTTCGCAAGGTTTTTTCGCAAGGAATACAAGGGGAAAAGACCTTTGAGGTTTTGAAAACCTCAAAGGTCTGGTTCAAAAAAATTATTGATTCATTCCTAAAAAAGTACGACACCCTTTCAGGGGTCGGGATTTGTTACAACATCTGAGGCCTATAAACATATGACCTTCCTTCGGAGGTCAAAAATTTATAATCCTCAAAATATCTAAAATGTATTTCGCCCAACCTCTGAAAGAGGTTGTACGTTTATAGCGGTAAGATGTTATATTTATAATTCGACCCCTGAAAGGGTGTCGTATTTTTTCAATGAGGAATTAATCTGATAATGTAGAAATGTAATACTTTGTATTTAAAATTGCTAAAAGGCCAAAAGCCAACAGTTAAAGACTATTAAGGTATTATTAATTACTCATTCCTAATTGTTAATTGAAAAAAAAACATTTCGATACAAATTTGTTCATAGTCTCACAAATTCACTCAATGTGACAAACGTAGTTAAATTCATGATACAGATAATTGTTGGCTCGAGTAGGTTTTGAAGGATGAAAAACTGTATCGAGAGCAAAACATAGAAAATCAGAGATATGATTGATTTTTTAACCGCAAAGTTCGCAAAGAAGACGCAAGGAACACAAAGAAGTTCAGTCACTGTGCGTTAGCCAGTCGCTGAGCGGTCGAAGCGGTGTATTGACAAAATAATTACTAATTGCACATTGCTAATTATTAATTGATTAAAAGCCAATAAAAACTACCTCAACTTAACCACTGTAATGCCTGCTCCTCCAAAATCAACATGTTGATAACGATAAGAGATAATTTGTGGAATATTTGACAATGTTTTTCTAACCACACTGCCTAAAATTCCATCCCCTTTTCCATGTAATATTTCCACTTCATTGGCTCCGATAAACAATGCCTCATCAATATATTGTTCGGTAAGTTTTTGGGCTTCTTCGGCTTTCTTTCCTCTCACATCCAAGGTATAATTAAAATGTGCCACCTTTTCATTGATGCTGTCCATGATTTGACGGTTTCGATAAGATTCTGTTCTTTTAGGCTTGGCATTTTTGGGTTTTTCGGTTAATTCCACTTTATCAATTGTGGTGGAAAAACTAAAGCTATCAAAAGCAATGGTAATATTTTTTTTATCAATGGTTTTCACTTCGCCCACAGAATCATCCATACCTTTCAATTTAACATAGCTTCCCACTACAATTTTTTGTTTTTTCGGATTTGTCTGTTTTTTCTTGCCTTCAGATGCTATTTTTTCGTTTAAAATTCCCTTTTCTTTCTCAATTTTTTCTCTTGCTGCTTTGGTTTTTACTTTGTCGGCTTTATGTTCTTTAATTTCTCTTACTGTATTTTCAATCAATTTGTTAGCGCCATCTAAAATGAGTTTTGCTTCTTTACGGGCATTTTTTATCATTGTATTTTTTTTATTTTCCAATGATTTATTCAGATTTTCATACTTGTTAATCATTTCCGCCAAAAACTCATCTGCTACTGTTAAGCTCTTTTCTTTTTCTTTAATCTTTCTTCTGTCCACCTCCAGTTGTTGCAATTGCTTGTCGAACATCACTTGGGTATTATCAATTTTTTTCTCTGCTTTGGCCAATATCTTTTTAGGAATACCAATTTTTTCAGCAATTTCAAAAGCAAAAGAACTGCCCGGTCTGCCCATTTTCAAAATAAACAATGGCTGCATTTTTTGATTATCAAACAACATGGCGCCATTGACCATACCGTTTTTTTCATCTGCTAACTTTTTCAAATTAGCATAGTGTGTAGTTACCACCCCAAAAGGCTTTTTCTCATTAATGGCTTCCAATACCGTTTCGGCAATAGCACCCCCAATTTGTGGTTCTGTACCACTACCATATTCATCAATTAAGAAGAGAGAAGATGGTCTGGCTCGTTTGATAAGAAAATTGAGATGTTTAAGATGCGAACTGTATGTACTCAAATCATTTTCAAGTGATTGCTCATCACCAATATTCAAGAAAATCATGTTAAACAATCCCAACTTACTATTTTCATGCACAGGAATAAGCACACCACTTTGAAACATATATTGAATCAGTCCGACTGTTTTTAAACAAACAGACTTTCCTCCGGCATTAGGACCTGAAATTACCAAAATCCTTTCTTCCTCATCCAATTTCAAATTGAGTGGAACCACCATTTTATTTTGTGCTTTATGAGAAAGGTATAACAACGGGTGGTAAGTCTCCTCCAAATAGATATGAGGTTTATCCATCAATTGCGGCTTTGTGCCATTTATCATGATGGCAAATTTTGCTTTCGCTAAAATAAAGTCAATCATGGCTAAATAGCGATATGCATTAATCAGTGATTCCACAAAAGGACGAATATGATGGGTAAAATGAGTGAGAATTTTGATTACTTCACGTCTTTCCGCATTTTCCAACTCCCTCACTTTATTATTAATCTCAAAAACCTCTGCCGGTTCAATATATACGGTTTGTCCTGTAGCCGACACATCATGGATAAAGCCTTCAAGCTGACGTTTATAGTTTGCCGGAACTGGAATTACAGAACGTCCGTTTCTGATACTTGGATTTACCTCTGCTGCTACCCAACCGGCATCTTTTACCGCTTTTAAGGTTTTATTCAACGTTCGTTCGATAGAATTTTTTTGTCGTACTAATTCACTACGAATGTCATACAATTCTGGGGAAGCATTATCCTTTATTTCCCCTTTTCGATTCATAATCTTCTCTGCTTCATTAATAATTTGCGGACTAAAACCAAAATGAGCGACAATTTTTTTCAATTCGGGATACATTTCTTCTTCCGTATGGTCGAAAAAAGCCTCTATTTGCTTCATGGTTTGTAATGACAACAACAAATCGAACATTTCCTCTATTTCCAAATACGTACCGGCAATTTGAATACGCTTTAAAGTAAGGGTTAAATCAAAGAAGTTTTGTTGCGGAAATCCTTTGTCATACGACAATAGATTTTTCATTTCCAATGTTTGAGACAACCATGTATCTACAGCATTTTTATGGTTTGAAAAGCCCATCTTTTCCACAAACCCTTTTCCCATATCACTAATACAAAGGGACTTAATATGCTGCTTGATTTTTAAAAATCCTATTTTTTCTTCAAAATTTGAGGGATATATCACGAGTATTTACCAGTTTAAAATAAAATTATTTGCAAAGGTATATATTTTAGATGAGTATCAGCAAAAATGGTTTTGAGTTCTCTTTTAGGTGTTGAATTGTTTATTGGATGTTAGCACTTGACTTTTTTTATACAACACCTTTCAGTCTCAAAACATATATTTGCTTTAGATAAATTATCTTTGAAATCTTATCTTGTTGATATTTTTTATATTTTTGAAAAAAATAATTGAGATACAAAATGTTACAATCTATTATTGAAGATATTTGGGAAAACCGAGAAAAATTATCTTCCAAAGAAGCCAAAGAAGCTGTTGCACAAGTTATTGAAAAATTGGATAAAGGCGAATTGCGTGTGGCTGAAAAAATAAACAATGAATGGCATGTACATCAATGGATTAAAAAAGCAGTCATTCTTTACTTCCCTACCCAAGAAATGGAAACCATTGAAGTAGGCCCTTTTGAATTTCACGATAAAATTGCTTTAAAAAAGTCGTACAAAGCACAAGAAGTACGTGTAGTGCCTCATGCCATTGCACGCTATGGTTCATATTTAGCCAAAGGCGTGGTCATGATGCCGTCTTATGTAAACATTGGGGCTTATGTAGATAGCGGAACTATGGTGGATACATGGGCAACTGTGGGTTCCTGTGCACAAATTGGCAAAAATGTGCATTTAAGTGGTGGCGTTGGTATTGGCGGCGTGTTAGAACCGTTACAAGCACAGCCTGTGATTATTGAAGATAACGCTTTTATTGGTTCACGTTCCATTATTGTGGAGGGCGCCAAAGTTGAGGAGGAAGCTGTTATTGGAGCCAATGTGGTCATTACAAATTCTACGAAAGTGATTGATGTATCTGAAAGTAAACCCAAAACCTATCGAGGTTTTGTACCCAAACGTTCAGTGGTTATTCCCGGTTCATATACCAAAAAATTTCCGGCAGGCGAATATCAAGTGCCTTGTGCATTGATTATCGGAAAACGAAAAGCTTCAACAGATTTAAAAACATCCCTTAATCAAGCATTAAGAGATTATGATGTTGTAGTGTAAATAGGTTGTATGATGAATAAAATTTTAATTGTTCAACCGGCTTCCATTGGCGATGTGGTGCTAACTACACCGTTGATAGAAAATTTGCATCATTTTTATCCAAATGCACAGATTGACTTTTTTATGCGGGTTGAATATGTGAGTTTGTTGGAAAACCACCCCTATTTGCACCATATTTACACTTGGCATAAAAAGAAAAACAAGTACAAAAATTTGTTTCGATTGATAAAATCTATCCAAAAAGAACGTTATGATTTAATTGTAAATGTACAGCGGCATTTTTCTTCCGGATTGGTTTTGACATTGAGTAAAGCGGGCATTACTTCCGGATTTAACAAAAATCCATTAAGTCTGTTTTTCACCCATGTTTATAAACATGTAATGGGCGTTAAAGGCCAATACATCCACGAAGTGGATAGGAATTTGTTGTTGATTTCTTTCCTGGATAAAGAACCGACCATTCGCAGACCGGTATTGCATCCTCATTCAACAGATTATGAAAAAGTAAAGCCCTTAAAAAGTAAACCTTACATTTGTATTGCCCCTTCCTCTTTATGGTACACCAAACGGTTGCCAACAGAGAAATGGATAGCCTTGATTGATGCCATTCCCGATACATTTTCGATTTATTTATTGGGTTCTAAAGCTGATAGAGAAACAAGTAGCTATATTGTACAGTCCACCCAAAACAAAAATGTAAAAGACCTTTGTGGAGACTTATCACTATTGGAATCGACAGCATTAATTGATGATGCCGCTATGGTGTATGCCAATGATTCTGCCGTTATGCACATTGCTTCGGCTATGAATACGCCTACCACTGCCACTTTTTTATCTACAGCATTACCGTTGGGATATGGTCCTATGGCAGATGATGCTATTGTGGTGGAAACTAAGGAAGATTTAAGCTGTAAGCCTTGTGGTTTTCACGGATACCACAGCTGCCCTAAAAAACATTTCAAATGTGGATTGGATATTGATGTGCAAGATTTAATCCGCCGAATTCCAACAATTAAGTAATAATGGATTATCAGAAAGATATTGAAAAAGCATTGGATGTTTTAGGAAAAGGAGGGGTTATTCTTTATCCTACGGATACGGTTTGGGGATTGGGTTGTGATGCCACCAACAAAAAGGCTGTCCAACGAATTTATGAGATAAAACAACGTGCAGAATCCAAAAGTCTAATTATTTTGGCTAATAGTGCCAGCATGATTAATCAGTATGTTAAGATGAATGTATCTGATATTGAATCTATCATTGATAAATACCAAGCAAAACCCACCTCCATTATTTATCCTCAAGCCATTAATTTAGCGAAAAACGTCATTGCTTCAGATCAATCCATTGCTATTCGATTGGTAAATCATGATTTTTGTCAAGCACTACTTCAGTTATTTAAAAAACCGATAGTTTCTACTTCTGCAAATATTTCCAATCAGCCTACCCCTAAATTGTTTCATGAAATTAGTGAGGAAGTGAGAAATTCCGTTGATTATGTCGTAAAATATCAGCAAGATTTAACAACAATCCCACCACCGTCATCTATTATAAAACTATTAGACAATGGAATGGTAAAGGTTATTCGGGAATAATTCTTAAAATAAGATTTCATTTATAGCACTCGCTACAATCGATAAGCAACACCAAAAGTCATATTTATGCTATTATAGTATTTCATTTTAACATAATCAAAATTTGCTAAAAAAGCTACTTTTCCTTTTGTATTAAACTTCATTCCTATTCCTAAATCATAAGCTAACCCCACATAATCATCTCTTTTTGTATTCCCTTGTCTTGTAATATATTCTAACTCTCCTTTTTCAAAACCCATTAAAATTCTACCTGTAAATTCAGTCCTCTCAGTTATAGGAAAAAGACCTAATATTCCAATCATCAAACCTCCACTAAACAGTGATGTTGTATTTTTCACATAAGCACTACCAAACCATTTTCCTGCCATTCCAATATTAGCATAAAAACGATAGCCAAAATCAACCAAAGAAAGCGTAAATCCATCAGGAACATTACCACCCGAAGGGATAGACAGACCAAATGAAATTCCCACATATCCTTTATCTCTATTATTATTTTGATTGTCTTTTGTTATAATTTCTTTTCTTAATTTGCTGATTTCATCCATTTGATAAACAAACACAATATCATCTGCCACTTCAATTTTAATTTGTTGGTTCGGAATATGTTCGATAATTGTCCCCTTAATAACTGCCCCATTTTTTAATTCCACAACATCTCTATAGGTTTCTTGTTGAGCAAATAAAATAAAAGGAAGCATCACGATTAAAAAAGTTAGAATCTGCTTTTTCATAAACAATATTAATACAAACTACTAAAATACAATATTTTACAATCTATAAGCAACACCAAAAGTTATATTCATATTACCAAAATCTTTTATTCCGATATAATCAAAATTAGTTAAAAGTGCTACATTCTTTCTTATATTTATCTTTATTCCTACTCCTAAATCATAGGTAAATTCTAAATCAAGTTCCGTTTTTTCTTTCCATCGATATCCGACCCATCCTTTTTCAAAACCTACTAAAACCTTACTCATAAATTCAACTCTTCTACTTATTGAAGAACGAATTAATCCTCCAGCCATCAAACCTGTAATAGATAAAATGACTCCTCTTTTTTTATAAGAACTAGTAAAAAGTTTTCCCGATATACCTACATTGGGCGTGAAAAGATAGCCTAAATCAACTAAAGAAAGCATAAGACCATTAGGAGCATCTGTAGTGCCTTTTCCCACAGGATTAGAAACACCCAACGAAAAACCAAGGTAGCCTTTATCTTTATTTTGCACTTTTGTTATAGCTTCTTTCTTTAGTTTACTAACCTCATCCATTTGGTAAACAAATACATTACCATCTGCCGTTTGAATTTTAATTTGTTGATTGGGAATTTGTTCAATAATCGTTCCCTTAATAATACTTCCATTTTTTAACTCTACAACACCTTTATAAGCTTCTTGTTGAGCAAAGACAATAAAAGGAACAGTGAATATAACTAAAAAAATTAAAATTACTTTTTTCATAAAAAATTGAAATAATTGTTGAATATCAGCTATTTAATAATAAATTCATTTACAATCTATAAGCAATGGTACCGGTTATATCCACCCTATTGAGATGTTCCATCCCAATATAATCAAAATTGGCCAAAAACGCAATTTTTCTTCCCAAATTAAACTTCATCCCCATCCCTAAATCATAATTAAATTTAATATCACCTTGTATTTTTTCTCTTCCTTCTAATCCATCAAATTCTATCATTGCTCTCCCAAAACCAATTAAAGCTTTACCTATAAATTCAACTTTTTCACTTATTGGAATTACACCTAATGCACCAAACATCAAAGAGCCTGTAGAAAGAATAACACCATTTTCAGAATAAGCACTACCTAACCACCTTCCTGTTATTCCAATATTTGAATGAAAACGATAACCAAAATCTACCAAAGCAAATGTCACCCCCGTAGGCATATTTGAGGCACCATCTCCTACCGGAACAGATATACCCAATGAAAGACCAATATAACCTTTATCTTCATTTGGATTAGATTGCTCTTTTGTTATAATTTCTTTTTTTAATTTGCTGATTTCATCTATTTGAAAAACAAATAAACTCCCGTCTTCTGTCTGAATTTTAATTTGTTGATTGGGGATTTCTTCTATAATAATTCCTTTAATAACATTCCCACTTTTTAATTCTACAATATCTCTATAAATACCTCGTTGAGCAAATACAAAAAAGGGAATTGCCACAACTAAAAAGATTAAAAATAGCTTTTTCATAAAAATTAAATTAATTGAAAAACTTTTAATTATAATGAAAATCAAATATTTATTAAAAAATTTTAGCACATAAGACTTTCCATCACTAATACCTTTATGCTCTTTGATACCTAAACACAAATGTACAAAATAATTTTATCTATTTTTATGATATTATTCTTATTTTTAACAAAAAAATAACAGCTTAAAAGTAAAACACTGATTATAAATACAAACTTTAATTTCTCAAGACACTGCTATTCAGAACTTCCCATGATTAAGCCGTCTTTCAATATAATTTTTCGATCTGCCATATCTGCCAACTCGGCATTATGTGTTACCAATACAAAAGTTTGTTGAAATTGGTCTCTCAAATTAAAAAATAGTTGATGTAATTCTTTGGCATTTTCAGAATCTAAATTTCCTGACGGTTCATCTGCCAAAATAATATCGGGTTGATTAATTAATGCTCGTGCCACGGCAAAGCGTTGTTGTTCTCCGCCCGAAAGTTGAGCCGGTTTATTATTCATTCGTTGTTCAATTCCCAAAAATTGGATTATTTCTTTCGCTTTTTGCTCCACCTCTTTCTTGGGAGTACCGGCAATAAATCCGGGAATGCAGACATTTTCTAAGCCTGTAAATTCGGGCAATAAATGATGAAACTGAAAAACAAAACCAATGTGTTTATTTCTGAATGTTGCCAATTGTTTTTGTGTTAAATCCAATGGCGATTGCCCATTAATTAGCAATTTGCCACTATCGGGCTTATCCAATGTTCCTAAAATTTGTAATAATGTGGTTTTTCCCGCTCCGGAAGCACCCACAATTGAAACCACTTCAGCCTTTCCCACTTGAAGCGAAATACCTTTTAATACTTCAAGGCTACCATAGGATTTTTTAACATTTTCAATGGTTATCATTTATTCTTAATCTGTTCGTGAGTGATTTTGATTTTATTAGGGACAAACTGATCTACATTTCCCTTATACCGTAATAATTCTCTAACAATACTTGAATTTAATGCTGTATGTTGTGGTTCACTTAAAAAGAAAATGGTCTCAATGTGATCATGCAATTTCTTATTAACCTGCCCCACACTTCTCTCAAATTCAAAGTCAGCAGAGGTTCTCAAACCTCTTAAAATATAAGAAGCACCTCTTTTTTTGCAATAATCTACAGTTAAGCCTTCAAATGAATCAACTTCAATATTTGGAATATCATCAAAAACTTTACTCAACCATTTTTTTCTTTGTTCAACAGTAAACATATATCTTTTTTCTGCATTATAACCAATAGCAATAATTAATCGATCAAATAGAGGTGCTGCACGTCTAATAATCGATTCATGACCTACTGTAATGGGGTCAAACGACCCGGGAAAAACTGCTATTTTCATTTTATTTAACGTTTTGGCTGTTTACTGCTAACTTATTAATTCTTTTTTAGTTTTCTCTTCTCAAAGTTATGATACCAAGTTGGACTGACTCCCATGTTCTCAAAAGCGCCGTTTTCATTCTTCATTAGTGATATTTGATTTTGGATACCAACATAATTATAGTAACGAATGCAATCTTCAAAATCATAACCATATTTTTGCATAGCTGTAACAAAATAGGTTAAAACATCATATCCAATAAATGCAAACTTATCCGCTTGTGGTTCTGTATGATAACGTTCTCTAAAATTTCGCACAAACCATTTTGTTTCATCTGATGAATAATCAATAAACCGATGATCAAAAATATACGCATTTAAGTTTTGTAACATAATATTATCAATTTCAAAGTCAGAATATTTTGAAAATCCCATTAACGTTAGATTTGGAATTTTATCATGAAATTGATTAAGATGTCGAATAAAATCAATGGTATTAATCTTTTTATCAAAAAGCCCGATAACAACATTTTGAGAAGCAGAATCCTTATGATCCATAATTGTGTGTAAAGAATCTACGATATAATCAACCGTAAATACTTCTTTAACATTATGTGTGTACATTTTTGCTAACTCATTTTTAAAAAATGATATCTCATCTGTAAATTTCATTTGATTGTTTCTTACTAAATAAACAGATACACTTTCCTGAAAATGAGAATTTATATAATCAAGTATGCTTTTTAAAGATGCTTGATAAGATGGTTGTACTTTAAAAACATTATTGGCATTCTCAATAATGGATTGTCGTTGAGATAAAGGGTTAATAATTTTTATATCATACTCTTGTGCAAAATCAGAAACAACCTGAAATGGAGTATTATAAATTGGGCCAATAATCAAATCCATTGTTCTCAAATTCCTATCTTCCAATATTTTATCCGCATCACTTTTGTATTTCCCCACATCATAAAAATAAAAATCCGCATTAATACCTTGACTTTCTAATCGTTCTACAGCTAACAAAAGCCCTTCATAATACTGTATGAAGTTAAAAGATTGATACCTTTTATCCTTATTTCTCCATAATTCATTTTTTTCCGGTATTTCATTTAAGTGAAAAGGGATCATTACAGCCACTTTATATGCAGCAAATGGAGATGTTTTTCGATTTAAACAATCAGTATATTGCGCATCATCTTCACCATATTTTTTTATTCTTACATCTTGTCCCTTTGTTAAAGGCAAAGTAATATCAGGATTCCATGTCAAAAATTGCTCTTTTGTAATCTTGTATTTTTCTAAAATATCAGGTAAAGTTTCTGCATAACCAACATGATGAATAAAATAAGTAATACCCTGATATTCAACATACTCAATATTATTTTTTTCTTTAGGAAGAATAATAATATCCCCCCATTTTACATCATTATTTCTAAGTGAAGGGTTTAATCGATATATTTCTTTTAACTCAACATTCTCTCTTCTCGAAATACCTTTTATTTTTTCAAGAAACTTTACTTTATATTCTCTAAAATCTGACGTTGTATCTTTTAGTATTATCGGAGCAGTTGTTGGGATTTCTTTAATATCTACAATGGCATTATCTTTTTTAGGGATAATAATTTCATATCCTGCCATTAATCCTTTTTCCTTAATAATTGGATTCGCTTCTTCAATAGCATCTACCGAAACACCAAACTTTTTAGATAAAGCATATAGCGTTTCTTTAGGTTTTACTTTATAAGTTATATTTTCATTTTCAACCTTATTTTCATCAAAAGTGAGATATACAGGTATAATAATCACTTGTCCGATATAAATATCATTGGTAAGTCCAGGATTTACAGACTTTAAATCCTTAACCTTTAATCCAAATTTTCTAGATATTTGAAATAAATTATCGGATTTTTGAACATGATAAAACTCTATTTTATGGCGTTTCTTCCTTTTATCGGTATTTATTTGTGCAGTAAGCATATTACTACTACAAAAAGAAAAAAATAAAATAAAAAGGAAAATATATTTCTTCATCTGTTTAAAATTTGGCTTTTGGCTATTAGCCTTTGGTTATTAGATATTAGGTGTTAGGTATTGGGTTTTAGGTTTCCAACTCAAAACTTAATATTCAAAACTCAACACTAATTTTTTTTATTTTTTTAAAATTATTCCCATTCAATGGTTGCCGGTGGTTTTGAGCTAATGTCATATACCACACGGTTAACACCTTTAACACGGTTAATAATTTTATTTGAAATTTCTTTTAAAAAGTCGTACGGTAAATTACACCAATCTGCAGTCATTCCATCTGTAGATTCTACAGCTCTCAAGGCAACGGCATTTTCATAAGTTCGTTCATCTCCCATTACTCCTACTGATTTTACAGGTAATAACATTGCTCCCGCTTGCCACACTTTATCATACAAACCATGAGATTTTAATCCTTCAATAAATAAGGCGTCAACTTCCTGTAATATCTGTACTTTTTCTCGGGTAATATCGCTTAAAATTCGGATAGCCAAACCCGGTCCCGGAAACGGATGACGCTTTAGTAAACTATCAGCCATATTTAAAGACCTCCCAACACGTCTTACTTCATCTTTAAACAAACTATTTAAAGGTTCAACCACTTTTAAATTCATTTTTTCAGGAAGTCCACCCACATTATGATGAGATTTAATGGTTGCCGAAGGACCATTTACTGAAATCGATTCTATTACATCAGGATAAATTGTACCTTGAGCCAGCCATTTCACATCTTCAATGCGATGTGCTTCTCTATCAAAAACATCAATAAAAGTTTTACCAATGATTTTACGCTTGGTTTCAGGATTATCTACACCGGCAAGTGCATCCAAGAACTCATCTTTAGCATCTACCCCTTTCACATTCAATCCCATGTGTTGATATGATTCCAACACTTGTTCAAACTCATTTTTTCGCAGCAAGCCATTATCTACAAAAATACAATATAGCTGTTTTCCAATGGCTTTGTGAAGCAATACGGCTGCTACTGAAGAATCGACACCTCCTGAAAGACCCAATACCACTTTATCTTGCTTTAGTGTATCTTTTAACGACTGCACCGTCATTTCGATAAAACTTTCAGGAGCCCAGGTTTGAGATGCTTTGCAGATATTTACTACAAAATTCTTTAACAAAACCATCCCTTCGGTAGAGTGATACACTTCGGGATGAAATTGGATACCATAGGTTTGCTCTCCTTCAATTTGATAACCTGCAACTTTAACATCCGCTGTACTGGTAATAATGCTAAAATTTTCGGGTAACTGTGTAATAGTATCGCCATGTGACATCCACACCTGACTATTTTCTGTCATTCCGGTTAATAAAGGATGATTATCCTTAATATAAGAAAGATTGGCTCTGCCATATTCTCTAATTTCTGAAGGTAATACTTTCCCTCCATTATGATGTGCCATAAACTGCGCACCATAACAAACCCCCAATAATGGAAGCTTTTGCTTGATTTCTGACAAATCAGGTATTGGAGCACTCTTGTCATATACAGAATAAGGGCTTCCGGACAAGATAACCCCTATAACATGTTTGTCAATACTAGGAATTTTATTAAAAGGATGTATTTCGCAATATACATTTAATTCTCTCACACGCCTTGCTATCAATTGTGTATATTGAGAACCGAAATCAAGAATAATTATTTTTTCTTCCATTAAAAGTTGAATTATTATGTGAAAATTTAATGCAAATTTACACAAATTTATGTTTATAATATAATGCCGTTTTTTGGGCTTTTGGCTTTTAAGTTTTCCAACTTCTGTGTTTTTTCAATTAAGAATTATTTTTGAATCATTTATAATTCTTCTCGTTTTTAGACAGGGCATACACATATCATTCATTTTTAATTCTTAATTTTTCCTTCCCACCGCTTCGACTCCGCTCAGCGAAAAGCTAACCTCCATCTCCCGTCTTTGGACTTCTAACTCATAATTCTCTACATCGGACGAGCCAAACGTTTCACATCTTCTTTGGTAATGACGTCATCACAAAGAATAGTTAAACGTTCCACCACATTTTTTAGCTCCCTAATATTTCCTGTCCATGGAAGTTTTTTCATTTCTTCTAATGCCTTTTTATCAAATGTTGGCATCTTTTTTCCAATATTTTTTTGTAATTCTTTCACAAAATGTTCTGCCAACATAGGAATATCTTCTGCACGTTCCGATAATTTAGGAACTTGTATCAAAATAACCGATAAACGATGATAAAGGTCTTCTCTAAAGCGATTATTTTCAATTTCCTCTTTTAAATTTTTATTGGTTGCAGCAATAATTCTCACATCCACACTAATTTCTTTTTCTCCACCAATTCGTGTGATTTTATTTTCTTGCAAAGCCCTTAGCACCTTAGCCTGAGCTGATAAACTCATATCTCCAATCTCATCCAAAAATAGCGTACCTCCATTTGCTTGTTCAAAATCTCCTTTACGTTGTTTTACCGCTCCTGTAAAAGAGCCTTTCTCATGACCAAACAACTCACTTTCAATTAATTCGGAAGGTATTGCAGCACAATTTACTTCTATAAAAGGACTTTTCTTTCGGTTACTTTTCTCATGGATTTGGCGCGCCACTAATTCTTTCCCTGTTCCGTTTTCTCCGGTAATCAGCACACGAGCATCTGTCTCTGCTACTTTGTCGATAATATTCATTACTTTTTGAAGTTCCTCCGACTTTCCTACCATGCCATACTTTCGACTTACTTTTCGTTTTAGTATTTTTGTTTCAGTAATGAGCGATGACTTATCAATAGCATTTCTTATGGTTACTAACAAACGATGTAAATCCAATGGTTTTTCCAAATAATTAAATGCACCTTTTTTTATCGCTTCCACAGCGGTTTCGATATCGCCATGCCCTGATATGATGATAAAAGGCGCATCAGTAAATTCAAAACTTTCTTGTAATACTTCCAGACCATCTTTTTTAGGCATTTTGATATCGCAAAGCACTACATCATAATTGCTTTCTTTCAGCTTAGATATCGCATCCTCTCCATCTACAGCTTCATCTACTTTATATTTCTCAAATTCCAGAATATCACGCAATGAATTTCTGATATTTTTTTCATCATCAATAACCAGTATTTTCTTCATCCTTTTTATCTTACATTTTTTGGAAAAACAAATATAAACATAAAAAACAAAGGTCAGTGTAAAAACACAGATTTTATCCTTTGTTTTTTATTTAAATCCTTACATAATTTTTATACGAAAAGCTTATGGGTGTTTCATCTTTGGTTTGATGCTCTTCTTCAGAAACCAATCTCCATTGAGAAAAATCAATTTCCGGAAAATACACATCTCCTTCAAAAGAAGCATCAATAAATGTTAGGTATAACTTATTTACTTTATCCATAAATTGTTGATATATATTCCCTCCCCCAACAACAAATACCTCTTCATTCTCAGGAGCTGCCTCAATAGCTTCTTCAATAGAATACACAACTTTTACCGTTTCATGTACCTTATAATTTTTGTTAGATGTAATTACAATATGTGATCGATTAGGTAAAAGTTTAGGTAAAGATTCGAAATTTTTTCTCCCCATAATGATAGTATGCCCTGTGGTAATATCTTTGAAATGTTTTAGATCATGTGGAATATGCCATGGAATATCATTATCTTTTCCAATAATTCTATTTCTATCCATGGCTGCTATAATTGATAAATTTTTCATATTTTTTCTTTTATATTATTGATTTACACTGATATTTTACCCTTGATATGAGGTTGTGGACTATAATTTATTAATTGAATATCATCAGCCGTAAAATCAAATATATTATGAATGTCTTTATTGAGTTTCACTTGTGGTAAAGCAGAAGGCTTCCTCTCCAGCTGCAATTTACATTGTTCGATATGATTAAGGTAAATATGCGTATCACCAAGAGTATGAACAAATGTACCGGGTTGTAATCCGGTTACTTGTGCCATCATCATCGTTAATAAAGCATAGGAAGCAATATTGAAAGGTACGCCTAGAAAGGTATCAGCACTACGTTGATAAAGCTGACACGAAAGCTTACCCTCAGCCACATAAAATTGAAACAATATATGACATGGTGGCAAATTCATATTTCCTAAATCAGCTACATTCCATGCACTTACAATATGTCTGCGCGAATTAGGATTGTTAACAATAGAATGAATAACCTCACTGATCTGGTCGATATGTTTTCCATTATAATCAGGCCATGAACGCCATTGATAACCATAGATATGTCCCAATTCTCCATTTTCGTCAGCCCATTCGTTCCAAATTCTCACTTTATTTTCTTGCAAATATTGCACATTGGTATCACCTTTCAAAAACCAAAGTAATTCATAAACTATAGAATGAAAATGTAATTTTTTTGTAGTCAATAAAGGAAATCCTTCAGACAAATCAAATCGCATTTGGTGCCCAAAAACGCTAATCGTTCCTGTACCAGTTCGATCCTCTTTCTTTGTTCCTTCCTTTAATATTCTATCTAATAAATTGAGATATTGTTTCATCTGTATGCCTTTTGTTTTAATGATTAATCTTTAGCTTTTTGTCTTCATTCAGTCTATAGATTGTCAACAGCTAATGCAAAAATAAGATATTTATAAATCACACTAAGTATAATTTACAAAAATAGTAGTTTTTTATAATTAGTTATTCGATATAAATAAAAGACAAATAGATGATAAATGAAACTTGTATTTCAAATCAAAATAAGAAAATGAATATCAACCATAAATTATATAACAAAAAAACCTCACAGATTTTAAAAACCTGTGAGGTCAAACCAATAGCTAAAAGCTAATCACTAAAAATAAGTACTATTCTTCTTCCTCTTTAGAAGCTTCATAAGCTTTCAATAATTCTTGCTGAACATCTCCCGGAACGGCTTGATAAGAATCAAATTCCATTGTATATTCTGCTTTTCCACTGGTTAATGAGCTAAGAGCTGTGCTATAGTTACTCATTTCTGCCAATGGCACTTTTGCTCTAATAATTTGATATTTACCTTCACCTTCCATACCTTCGATAATAGATCTACGTCCCTGTAAATCAGTCATAACATCACCCATTCTCTCTTCCGGTAATCTTACCACTACATTATAAACAGGCTCCATAATTTTTGGTCCTGCATTTTTAAAGGCTTGACTAAAGGCATTTCTTCCGGCTGTTTTAAATGAAATTTCATTAGAATCTACCGGGTGCATTTTTCCGTCATATACGTTTACCACGATATCACGTGCATAAGAACCTGTTAATGGCCCTTCTTCCATTCTTTCCATTAATCCTTTTAAAATTGCCGGGAAATATTTAGCATCAATAGAACCTCCAACAATACAGTTGTTCAATACTAATTTTCCACCCCACTCCATATCATATTCCTGTACATCACGAATAGGATATTGGGTTTGCTTAGCCATATTTTCAGAATAAGGCTGGATTAACAAGTGAACTTCACCAAACTGTCCGGAACCTCCGGATTGTTTCTTATGTCTGTATGAAGAAGACGCTTCTTTTGTAATTGTTTCTCTATAAGGAACTTTTGGTGTTTTTGTCTCAACTTCAACTTTATATTGATTCATCAAATACCATTTTACGGTATTAATATGTACCTCACCGTATCCTTTTACCAAAATTTGTTTCAATTCTCTTGAGTACTCAATTTCTACAGTAGGATCAATTTTATGAATTTCATTCAATGCCGTACCCAATTTTTCATCATCAGAACTATTTACCGCTTTAATCGCAATAATATGAATTGGATTTGGATATGTTATTTTTTCTAACTCAACAGAATTTTTCATATCCATTAAGCAAGAATTGGTTTCTGTTTCTTTTAATTTAATGGTTGTTCCAATATCTCCGGCAAACATTTCGTTTACTTTCTCTCTACTTTTTCCGGAAGTCACCATAATTTGAGATATACGTTCTTTATTTCCTTTTACAGAACTGGTTAAATCCATACCTTCCTGTATTTTCCCACCATACATTTTGAAGTAAGAAACCTCACCAAGGTGTTGCTCAATAGACGTTTTGAATACAAATAAGGTTGTTGGGTCACTCTCTTTACAAGTTAATTCCTTATCCCCTTTAATTGATTTACGAGTAGCGATTTTATCAGGAGAAGGCACATTATTTACGATAAAGTCCATTAATCGGCTAACACCCATATTCTTCTTAGAAGAAGAAACCAATAATGGATAAATGCTACCATTCAATAAACCTAATTTTAAACCTTTGATAATATCTTCTTCAGATAATGTATCTTCCTCAAAGAATTTCTCCATTAAAGCATCATCACCTTCTGCTGCAGATTCCACCAATTGTGCATGCATTTCTGAAGCTTTATCCATTTCGTCAGCAGGAATATCTGTAATTTCAGGTTTTCCACCATCTTTAGGGAATTTAAACATCTTCATTTGCATGACATCAATAATTGAGTCAAAATCCAAACCGGCATTTACTGGATATTGAATCAATGCTATTTTCTCACCAAATTCTTCTTTTAACTGACGAACATTCTCATCAAAATTGATGTTTTCATGATCCAAATGGTTAAGTAAAAAGATAATCGGTAACTTTTTCTCCGTTGCCATTTTAAAATATCTTTCTGTTGTAATTTCCACCCCATTTTGAGCATTTACAACCATAACAACGCTATCTACCACATTCATAGCAGCAATTACTTCGCCTCTATAACTTGGGAAACCCGGTGTATCAAGCACATTTAATTTACAGTTTTTATACTCTAAACTTACCAATGTTGAAGATACAGAGTTACCTTTATCCATTTCAATAGCACGATAGTCTGAAACCGTATTCTTATCGTCAATACTACCCATACGGTTAATTAGTCCGGAGTTGAAAGACATTGCTTCTGTGAGTGTAGTTTTTCCGGATTTAGCACCCCCTACCAAAGCAATGTTTCTAATGTCAGATGTTTTATATACTTTCATTGTTTATAATAATATTAATACTTAAATTATTGTTCCTTTTCAAATTAGACCCCCCAAAAATAATAAAAAAAGAGATTAAATTATAAAAAACAGCATGAATTGATTAAACTTTTTTTAAATAAGTTTCATTTACATGAATTTTTGAGTAAAAAAAAGATCATTACTAACAAAAAAGAATAGCTACTTTATCCCATAATTTATCTTATTTTTAAATATGTGTATGAAATTTAAAGATTATCATGTATATTTGTAATGAAAGAATCACACTAAACGATTAAGACAATACTATGTTTAAGGCTAATTTAATAGAAAATAAAGATTATTATCGTTTAAAAATCAATAAATTATTATTGATAATTCTAATAGGATTGTCTGTAAATTTCATTTTTATTTATCATCAAATCCCCTTTGGGTTAATGATAACCATACTGTCTTTATATGTTTTCCTTATCGCTTTAATTATCAGAAACTTAATTAAATTAAAGTCAGTTTGTAAGGATAAACAAGTATTGTTTGGAGAACAAGAGATTAGTGTAATCAATAAAAACGGACAAAAAGAAATATTAATTGACTTAAATAAAATTGAAAAGTTAATGGTAAAAAAAGCTTATTTTTTCTCACAAGAAGAAATAGCTGAAAACACCAAACAAAATTATATCATTATTCAAAAAAACAGGCAAAAAAAAAGAAAATTAGCATTTGAAATTGACTCTTATTATATGATTAATCAATTGAATCAGTTAATTTCACAATGGAAAGCAAAAAAATTTCCAATAATATACTTACAATAATTTAACAATGAACAGACCTAAAAAAATCAAGATAAAGCTAACAAAACTCGATAAAATAGTTGAAATCGCCGGTTGGGCTATCATTATTGCCATTTGGTTGTTATTATGGCTTCATTATTTTGATTTACCGGAAGAAATTCCGACACATTACAACATACATGGAAAAGCTGACGCATATGGTGCTAAGTATAATCTTTTCTTTTTGCCGATTATTGCTACAATATTATTTGTTAGTATAACCATTCTAAATCGATACCCACATATATTCAATTACCCAACACCCATTACCAAAGAAAATGCATTGCGTCAATATACATTAGCTACCCGATTAATCAGGGGAACAAAATTATTAACATCTATCTTGTTTTTAATAATCATGTTGAATACAACAAATATATCACAAGTAAGTGCCGGAAGGCTAAATCTATGGATGATTTTTGCTGTTATATTCTTGATCTTTATTTTTTTAATTATTTATGTGATAAAATCAATTCAAAAAAAATAATACTTTTTTATTACAATTTTTCAACAATAAACAAACCATCTCTTATTGGCAACATAAGATTCTTAACCTCAGAATCTTCATGTACAAGCTTATTAAAGTTTCTAATGGCTATTGTATCTTTATCTTGTACTGTTTCATCAAATACTTTATCATACCACAACACATTATCAACAATTAAATATCCTCCTTTTTTGAGTAATGGTTTCACAAGATTGTAATACGTAATGTATTCTTTCTTATCCGCATCCATAAAAATCAGGTCAAAATCCGTATCCAAAGTAGGAATAATGGTTTTGGCATCTCCAATAATTAAGTCAATTTTATCTTTTAATTGAGCTTTTTCAATATATAATCGGATAAAAGATTCTAATTCAGGATTGCATTCTAATGTCGTCAATTTTCCACCTTCGGGCAACTCTTTTGCCATTGCAATGGCTGAATATCCGGTGTATGTGCCAATTTCCAATATATTTTTTGGCTGAAGGAGTTTGGTAAATAAAGAAAGAAAAGCCCCTTGAATATGTCCCGACAACATATTGGCTTGCAATTGTTTTAAGTGTGTTTGTCGATTTAATTCATACAGCACATCACACTCTTTTGTAGAATGCGATTCAATATAATTTTCTAATGCGTTGTTTATCATTTCTAAAACAGAAAGGAGAGATTAAAAAAAATGTGCCCGAAACGAGACTCGAACTCGTACCAACTTGCGTTGACATGGCCCTCAACCATGCGCGTCTACCAATTCCGCCACCCGGGCATTGCTAATTTGATGCAAAGTTAAACTATTTTCTCAAAAGTCATAACGTTCAGTGAAAAACACTACTTACATTTGATATTAACAAAATTACCAAAATTTTCTGTTTTATGAGTAATTCCCATAAAATGCATTTACAAATAAGATAAACTTACATTGAAAAGTTTTTGTATTTTTATGCCGTTTACTTTTTAATGCGCTTCATATACGAAAAGAAAGATGATAATTACAAAAGAAATAGAAAATACTATCCACGATTTGGCTGTGAAGCAGATTACAGCAGATTTTGCAGCAATCAAAGAAAATGCGCATTCAAATCATGAACAGCTTTATGCTTTTGCTACTGGAATAGTAGCTGATGTTACCGGATTTTTCTCAGTAGGAAATACAGTTGAATCTCTCAAACGAATATTGGAAAAATATGAAGAAAAAGATTTTCACGCCTCCTACTTTTGGTGGATTTCCAATTGGGAATATAAAGGAATAAATGATAATGCACTTTTTAACTTCTTAGATCAAACATTTTACAGTGATGATTTTAACTGGGAGAAAATGGATATACTTAGAAAGGCGTATGAACCGATATTGATTAAAGCGTTAAAAACTTGTGATAAAAACGGTGTATTTGGAATCGGTAAAGAAAGAGAAAATATTGTTATATACATTCAATATGTCGATTCTTGTGATGAAAATTTTGATGACATATCTTCAGAACAAGTCAATCCTAAAAATATCCACTTATTGTTTAAAGAACGGTGGAATGATAAACAAGAAAACCTAACCAAAATTATTACCCAAAAGTTGAAAGCATTATAAAAAAATGAAAATCGAACTTCAAAAGGAAATTGAAAAGTTTAAAGTTTGGTCTGAAAATTTTGACCCTATACCTGAATCTGAAAGAAATGGAGAATGGGAATTATTATATGAAGAATGGGATGTTCTTGAGCATTTATTTTACAATTTTATAGAAACATGCGATTATAAAACTTGGAGATTAGAGGATATAAAACTAATATTATATCTAATAGCAAGGAATAATGAATGTGAAAATTTTATTAATACAATTGCAGAAAAACAACCTGAGTCTCTCGAATTATTAGCCCAAAAAGCATTTGAATTTGGAGAACCAAATGCAAAATGGCAGATAGCAACAAGACTTGACAAACTAAATAGTAAAAAAACAGCACAATTTTTATTAGAACAGTTTTTCAAAGACAAAGATCAATATGTAAAACGCAGGGCATTAATGAAAATGGCAGCATTACATCATCCTAAAATAGAAATATTTTGCAAACAAGCATGGAATATAAAAGATGAAATGCAAGAATATTTTAGGATTGCCGTGCTTCATAGTTTAAAGCTTGTTAACTCTCCTAAATTAGAATATTATCTACAATTAGCCATAAAAGACGGAAGAAAATATTTAATTCAAAATGCTAATCAAATTAAAGAAACCTTATAAAATGAATAAAAAAGACATAAATTCAACCAGCTTAACTTTGCTGGAAAAGATATTTAAATATATTAAGCGAAAAAATTACATCTATCTCATAGAAAGGAACTCACATTCATGGACAGCGAGCTTTTATAATGTTAAAGGAGAATTGGTTGAACACGAAAATGATATAACATGGGAAGTTTTTGATTTGTTTAGAGATGAAATTGGCAATGATTTGCAAACCGGAATGTATGCAATCTATCCGAATGAAGATGACACATTGGGTTTAAAATATGTAAGGTATTACAACCCTACAATTTCTGATCATGATTTATATGAATTAATTATTTATCAAGAATTTGGCTTTAAACCAAGCGAGATTGAACGTCAGGAAATCTTGAAGAAAACCATAAAAAAAGAAAAAATAAAACAAACTTTGGCTTATGCTTGTTATGAAAATAATACTCCTAAAATTGCAGAATTAGCAAAAAGTGTAAAAGCTACAGAATTAGACAAGCCTCTTGCATACAATGGAACACCTTTATATTTATGTATTGAGCGTAACAATTTTGAAGGATTTAAGGCATTGGCACAAGCCGGAGCTAATATGACTAAAAAATCTATGGGAACTTCTCCTTTAGAATTGGCTTTTGATTATTCCAGTGAAATGGTAAAATACATTTACGAAAATTACAAAGACGTATTTAAAAAAGAAGTGGAAAAAAAGGGATTTTATCTATTGAAAAACTCAACTGACCTTAGTTTATTTGATTTGGTTAAAGAACAAGGAGCTGATTTAAATCATTATGACAAAAATTTTCCGCACCTGCACAATTTTACAGACAGAAACAATTTGGTCGGCATAAAATATTGTTTAGATAATGGTATGGACATCAACGAAAAAGATAAGCAAGGTCGTACAGCCTTAGCAAAAGCAATATTACGAGGGCATAAAGAGGCAATTGAATTTCTAAAAACGCATGGTGCTGTTGAAGCATAAAAAAATTTCTTGTTATTATGAATACAGAGCAACTTTCAGAAAATTATCTATTTGAAAAATACCGAAAAGATGTTGTAAAGAGATGGATTACATCTTTGAAGTACGGATATTTCAAAAGAGCTTGTGGAGGATTTGCAAATGATGGAGATGAATTTGGAATTTGGCTGAGTTACCAAAATCAATCGGAATTATTCAAGATTTTAAATGCTTTCGGAATCAAATTAAATAAAATCCCTAAAAATCAACCTAAACCAATAATCGGAAAACCTTACCGTTTTGTTGAATATAAAAAATTTAAAAGTGAGATAAAAGACTACCCTGAATTTGAACAACCTTTGCATGTAGAAATAAGGTCTATTCCTTGCTTTGTATGGATTGAAAATGGGAAAATATCCATTATTTTTAGCGGATCAAAAGCTGATAATCAATACGAGGTTGGAGAAGAAGATTTTGAGAATTGTTTAAAAATAGAAAAAATAATAACCGAAATGGATTTGATAAAATATGTGAATACTGATTATGAAAATTTGGATGCTTATATATCACAAAAGAAATATCCGAAACTATTTGAATAAATAATCATCTTGAACTATACTTATAATATGAACTCTTAAAAAACTAACCTTGAAAAAAACATGAAATTAAAACAAAAAGCAGAAGAAATTCTTGATAGAAAAATAGAAATTGAAGAAGGCTTCCATATTTCAGAAATTGAAACTAAAGAACAAGAACTAAAGATTCGTTTACCAAAAGAATTAAAAGCTTTTTACTTAACATTAGGCAAGAACAAATTATTCGCAAAAGGATTTCAACATTTTGCAGATATAAATGAACTATTTATAAATGATGATAAATTAGTCTTTTTGCAAGAAAACCAATCTGTTATTTATTGGTCTGTAGATTTAAACGACAATCAAACAGTTTATCAAACAACCAATCAAAATTTTGAACAAAAAGCAACATGGTTTAAAGAAGAATTTAATTTATCTGAATTTATTGAAATGTTATTGTATTTTCAATGTGTTATGTCTGATGATAATTATCACGAACATTCAAAAAGTAAGTTTAAATATTTTGCTTCATTAAATACTAACGAAATTGAAGAAACAGAAATAAAAAACTTTTTAGATACTTTAAAAAATGATTTTCAAAATGTTGTAAAAGGAAAAGAATTATCTATTTTTCATAAAAAAGGAGCTATTATTTTACTTTTACTAAATAAAAGCCATATTGATACTGTTTTTGCTTGTTGTGAAAATGAAGTATATTTTGATATACTCATCGAAAAATATAAATTTAGTGAATTATAAAAATCAACAAAACACTTACTTCTAATTACAAGAAATTACACAAACTCTTTTTTTACGACATCTACTAGATAACATTATTATCAAAATATTCTATTTTAATAGTCGGTATTAAAAAACAATGTATTTTTGCTCATGTATCGATAATATTTACAATAATTATGAAAGAAAACATTAAATTAATAGCACGCATTGCTTCTAAAACAACATTTAAATGGTTCATTATCTTTGCATTAGGAAATATAATAACCTTAATTACTTTTTTAACCGCATTATTTACTAACCTTGATTTAATTGATGGAGGTGGTCGGTTTGCCGCTCACTCAGGAGGCGGTGCCGGAGGAATTATGTTAATTGTAGCCTACGGAGCAGCATTATTTTTTGCAAACTTTTTTGCTTTTATATTACTTTTTGGTGCACCCATATTCTTATTTCTCTATTTTTCAATTGCTAATAAAATATCTATTCAAAATGCTTTATATCTTTTATGGAAAGGAAAAGCAAGTGATTATATCTCATCTAAGGTTAAAAATTTAATCTCAAAATTAACAGAAAAAGAAGGTTGGCAAAAAAATATTTCAAATAAATTAATGTTAAAAGCCCGTCTTTTACAATTAGCAAAAGAAGATAAAGACTCTTCAAGATTACAGCGGAAAGTTATCTCTTTTGGGTTTAAGAAAATAAATTTAGACGACATTGATTTTAAAGATGAAAAACTAAATCTATCGGATGTTTTAACTACTAAATTTGAAAATTTTATATCAGAAATTTCAAAACCTTCCATGAAAATGTTTTGGTTATTAGTTTTTGCTCAAATAATATTCTTAATCATATCATTAATTATCAGATAATAAACATGAATTACTCAAAATTTTTAGTTTTAATACTTCTTAGTTTTATTCCCATTATTTCTTGTTCAACAGAAAAAAATGATGTTACACTTGAAGGTAAATGGAAAGTCGTTGATTGGACTTATATAAGTTATGTTGGAAGAAGCCTTGACGAAGATGAAAAGAAAGAAATGAATGAATCTTTGATTGGTTTAATTCTTGATTTTAAATTGGATCAAACCTTTTCTAGCAGTAACCCTGATATGTTTAAATCCCTAGAAAACAAACCATTCAAAGTTGAGAAATATAATAGGATTCTGATTGAAAACCAAAACTTCCTATTTCTAATAAGAGATAATCAATGCTTCCTTTTTTTTAGTAATATCGTATTTGAAATAAAAAAAATAGAAAATTATAGCGGTTCTAAAATAAGATTAGAAAAATTGACTGACGAACACCTAACATCAGATGATGTTTCTAATAAAGAAGACAAAACATCAAACACAACATATCAAGTCAGTGATTTAGATGAATCACCAAAACTTAAAATGGCTGAAGATTGTTTAATTGATTGTTTATACAATTCATTTAATGAAAACATCAAATATTATATAGACTTTTCCAAAGTAGAGAAAGATATCAGTTATTTTATCAGTTTTATTATCAATAAATCCGGTAATATTACTAATATCAAAGTAAAACATAAGTATAACAAACCTATCGGAAAAAGAGGCTTGTACCCAAAGGTAACTGTAGAATGGGAACAACAGCCAGAGGAAAACATTCATAAACAGAGCTTTTCAGAAATTGAATCAAGTATAGTCAAAAGTATATTATATTTTGATGGAAATTTGATACCGGGGAAGAAAGACAATCAAAATGTGAATACTGAATTAAAGTTGGAGTTTAGGTTAATATCAAACTAAAATTATAGGATAAAAAACAAGAAATTAAATCTCTCTCATTCCTGAAATTTACAAGTCTTGAACTCATTTAAACTTTTTGAATATATTCAAAAAGTTTAAATGAGTTCTTTGTTTTGATTTACTTTTTTGATTAATTTAGCCAAACAAAATAACGTTTGGATAAGAACAGACGTATTTTAACGTTTATAACTCTTTAATTTGATAATATTTACACGTCAAAACATTTTTCTATGTTTCAAAATTTAAAATAATCAATACTTATTTAATATGAAAAAAATCACTTTATTATTCAGCATGATACTTATTTTAGGGATGGTATCCTGCGACAATCAGAAAAAATCAACTATGAAATACCCTGAAACCAAAACCGTAGATCAAGTGGACGAATACTTTGGAACCAAAATTGCAGACCCTTATCGTTGGTTAGAAGACGACCATGCCGAAGACACAAAAGCTTGGGTTAAAGCCCAAAACAAGGTAACTTTCGATTTCCTTAATAAGATTCCATATCGCAACAAAATCAAAGAACGATTGACAGAAATGTGGAACTATCCTAAAACTTCTGCTCCTTTCAAAAGAAAAGGCCATTATTTCATGTATAAAAATTCGGGATTACAAAATCAAAGCGTTATCTATATCATGAAAGATTTGAATGATGAAGGTAAGATTTTTCTTGACCCAAATACATTGTCAAAAGATGGTACAGTAGCATTAACCAATTTTGCTATTTCCGATGACGGAAAATATGCAGCTTATGGTATTTCTCGTGGGGGTTCTGATTGGCGAGAATTTTATGTAAGAGATATTAAAACCGGAAAAGACTTAAAAGACCATATCTTATGGGCAAAATTCTCATCTATCGCGTGGTATAAAGATGGTTTCTTTTATACACGCTATCCGAAACCTGAAGAAAACATGGCACTTTCAGGTGTAAATAAAAATAGTAAGGTATATTATCATAAAATTGGGGATGACCAAAGCAAAGATAAATTGATATATGAAGATCCTAAAAATCCACAAATTGGATTTGGCGTACAAGTTACAGATGATAAGTCATACTTGATTATTTATACTTCCGAGTCAACCAGTGGCAATGGTTTATATATCAAATCATTGAAAAAAAGAAATGCAAAAATTGAGAAAATTGTTACAGATTTCAAGTATGATTATGCTGTTTTAGGACATTATAATAATGTATTGTACGTGAAAACAAATGAAGGAGCTCCAAGATATAGGGTAGTTCAAATTAACCCGAAAAAACCGGCTAAAAAATATTGGAAAACATTAATTCCTGAAAAAGACGTTGTTTTAACAGGAATTGGAGCAGTTGGTAATCAATTGATTGCTAATTACATGAAAGATGCACATTCTCAAATAAAAATCTTTAATATGGACGGAACTTTCAAGAAAGATTTGAAAGTGGATTTAGGAACAGTAAGCGGTTTTCATGGTGATATTGATGATAAGATTACATTCTTTACGGTAACTAATTTTACCACTCCTTCAACCATTTATAAATACGATATTCCAAATGATAAAGTTACACTTTACAAGAAATCTGCTATTGATTTTGATGCCTCAAAATATGAAACCAAGCAGGTATTTTATCCAAGTAAAGACGGCACAAAAGTTCCAATGTTTATTGTCCATAAAAAAGGATTAAAGTTGGATGGGAAAAATCCTACATTACTTTATGGATATGGTGGATTTAACATTAGCCTAACGCCAAGTTTCCGTATTTCTATCTTACCATGGTTAGAAAACGGTGGTGTGTATGCTATAGCAAACCTACGTGGTGGCGGTGAATATGGCGAAGAGTGGCACAAAGCCGGTACAATCATGAAAAAACAAAATGTATTTGATGATTTTATTGCTGCTGCCGAATATTTGATTGACAATAAATATACTGATAACAAACACTTGGGTATTCAAGGAGGTTCAAACGGTGGATTACTTGTAGGAGCTGTTACCAATCAACGTCCGGATCTTTTCCAGGTAGCTATACCACAAGTGGGTGTAATGGATATGCTTCGTTATCATGAGTTTACTATCGGAAGATATTGGGCTACTGATTACGGTACAAGTAAAGATAGTAAAGAAATGTTTGAATATTTAAAAGCCTATTCACCTCTACATTCAGTTAAGAAAGGTGCAGATTATCCTGCCATTATGGTAACAACAGCAGACCATGACGACAGAGTAGTACCTGCACATTCATTCAAATATATTGCAACAGTTCAGAATACGGAAACAGGTAATAATCCAACGATTATTCGTATTGAAACGCAAGCAGGACATGGTGCCGGAACACCAACCACAAAAGCAATAGAACAAGTGGCTGACGCACTTTCATTCTTATGGTATAATATGGATTTTACACCAAATTATAAATAATTTCTATAAGAAAACACTTAATTTATAAGTATCAAACAAAAAAACAGACTGCCAATTCAGGTAGTCTGTTTTTTTATTTTTATATGTATATGATTTAGATTTCACTTTGAAATTACAGGTAATGTTCCCAAAAATATATGAAATTCAAAATCATTATTTTAAATTATTCGATAATAAAGAAAATGAATAGCCAAAATCAAATCTATAATCTCACCTTTTCTTATCAGATTATCTGTACTTACGCTTTCGCAATGTCATATATATCAATGCAAAAAGCAATAAGATAACCACAGGGATAACCACATTTACAATTTGGATAAGCCCCCGATGTTTATGTACCAACGTTTCATCTAACAATCGAATTTTAAAATCCTTTTTTTGTGTTAAGATGATGCCATCATCATTCAGCAAGTAATTAACCGCATTTAAAATAAACTCCTTATTTCCAAAGGTTTGTCCTGTATATTGATCAAAACCCAAAGGCAATGGATATTTTTTACTGTAATGCAGTTGATTGGCAATCACATCTCCATCCGAAACCACCACCATTTTTGTTGGTTTACTCTCCGATTTGTAGGCAATCAACTTATTATCTCTGATTTCCGTTGTAATTCTGTTTTTGTAAAAGGATTTGAAACTACCTTCCAACAATAATGCTGTGATTTTAGGCCGTTCAATATAATCTTTTGGATTGGGTTTGTCTTTTAACACTTTGAGTGAAACCACTGCCGGTGAATTAACCAATCGGGTATATTCTGAGGAATAAAGTAACGGTGTTTTTTTCACGTCCGTAGAACTAATGGTATCAATACTGCTGACAAATTCAGTCCGCACATTATTGATATTGGCCACAATCGGATGATTTGAAATAGGCGACACTACCGGAAAATAATACCACGGAAAGTATTTATATTGAGGCTGTCCACCTACACTTCCCGCCACAATGGGAATGGAAGCACAGTTGATATCCATAATCAAGTTGGTGTTGATTCTAAACCCATAATTGAAAAACAAATCTTGCAATCCCATGTCTTTGGTAAGTGCAATGGTTGTAGGTTCGTTTTGAAGACTATCCATAGAGGTTCTAACCCCATCAATCATCCAAAGGATTTTTCCACCATACATCAGGTATTGGTCAATGATAAACTTGTCTTTATCCGAAAAAACAGAATCTGGCTTAGGGAACACAATCAAATCATACAATGGATTTACTACCACTCCAATAGAATCAATGTCTGTACGTTTTACCAAAGCATTGATTTGTTCATCAATTCTAATGTCTTTTACCAAATAATGTGCACTGAGTGCATCTTTAATATCTTTTAATCTATTGTTGCTCAAAATACTGTTTTCCATCACAAAACCAATGCTTTTCTTTTGTTGTGTCAGCACCTTTTGTATCCCATCGGCAATATTGTATTCCAAGTTTTGAACAGATTCGTTCAAAGCCGCTTCCGGACTTTGGCCACGTTGTGAAGCCAAGAAGTTCACTGCCATTTCTTTATCATGATAAGACAATAAAGCCCCCGGAAAGATGATTTTTGTAGAAGCTCCACTATTTTCATTTACATGTAATTCCGTAGGATTTAAACCTTTTTCTGCCAATTGACGATACAGGTTATTAAGTTGATCTTTGGTAGCGATTTCACTGGGATTCACAAATTGATATTGGATATTCTTATTATATGCCCTAAACTCATCCAACATTTCTTTAACTTCTTTCTTCAATTTTTTAAATCCTGCCGGAAAATCCCCATCTAAATAGACTTTAAAAAAGACAATATCATTGATTTGTGACAACATTTCCTTTGTTGAAGATGACAATGAGTATCTGTTTTCAGCCGTAAGGTCTATACGTTTGAAATAAATTCCACCAACAATATTCAAAAGAATAATAGCAACAACAATGAGTATCAACTGTATCAATGTTGATTTCTTATGATTTCTCTGTAGGGTTTGTTTGTTCTTTTTTACCATTTTCTGCTTTCTAACGATGTTTTTGTGAAAAATATAAAAAGCACATCAATGCTTAAAAAATAAAGGACGTCTCTGGAATCTATTACACCACGACTCATAGAAGCATAGTGTGTGCTCATACCCAAGCCTTTTATCAATAAATCAATTTTACCAAACAATTCGAGAGAATGGATTAAGTCAAATCCAAGATATAGAAATGCAGATAAAACCACTGAAAATATAAATGAAACAATCTGATTATCAGTAATTGAAGAGCAAAACACACCAATAGCGACAAAAGCCGATGCTAAAAACAACAATCCGATGTAAGAGCCCCACATACCGCCTTGGTCAATATTGCCTTTGGGTAAACCCAGATAATAAACCGACCCAAAATAAATCAGTGTGGGCAAAAGTGATAATACAACCAACAATAAAGCTGCAAAAAATTTCCCCAACACAATTTCGTAATCTTTCAGCGGATTGGTTAATAAAAACTCAATGGTTCCTTTGTTTTTTTCTTCAGCAAACATCCGCATAGTAATTGCCGGAATTAAATACAAAAAAACAAAAGGTGCAATCATAAAAAGCCCCTCAATACTGGCATATCCAAAATCCAAAACGTTAAAATCCGTAGGAAATACAAATAGTAACAGTCCGGTAATGAGCAAAAAAACAAAAATCGTCATATATCCCATTAACGAACTAAAGAAACTTCTTATCTCTTTTTTAAATACAGCTATCATTTGCTATGATTTCTTTTTTTGTGTTATAAATAAGGCTCACAAAATTAATCAAATTTCGACAATCGACAATTTTAGATGCAAAACATTGTATTCTCGATACGGTTTTCGTTCCTCAAACCTACTCGAATTGACCCGTTCATCCCATAATTTAATGCTGTTGTCACATCGAGTAAATTTGTGAGGTTACGAGCAAATTTGTATCGAGATGTTTTTTCAATTAATAATATTTTAAGGTCAATCCCCCTGCCCCCTTCTCCAAGCAGGGCTGTTAAGTTCTTAGGAAGAAAAATATTATTTTTGCAAAAAAATGATGAAATGAATTTATTAGAT
>PDWJ01000744.1_pt1 | contig 45517 bp, 34 predicted proteins | sample 1430881 | NCBI WGS metagenome assembly PDWJ01 (sample SAMN01162460, study PRJNA174530) | Oral metagenome, whole genome shotgun sequencing project. | biome: Marine environment; feature: Marine mammal; material: Swab sample of the gingival sulcus; isolation source: swab sample of gingival sulcus...
AGTCGTCAAACCAAAGTTGACTGGCATTTCACTACAGAGGATGCTCGAATCAAACTCAAGCGCTTATATCCGAAATTCTAGAGTGTACTATGTACTAGGGCGCTATTCCAAGCTCCTGAAGTACAAGAAGATGTTCTCTTGCCCTCTCTGTCATTCCCAGAGAGGCGGCAATATTCACGCTTTGCACTCTGGCCTGTACTGCAATGGTGCTGCGGGGAGGAGAGAGCCTGATTGATTCCTCAAAAAGTCTCAGTGCCAGTACATGATTGTTCATGTTGAAGGCTTTTACTCCTCTGTTAAAGAAATACATACCTTCAGGAATCTCCGGGACAGGCCACAGCAGTCCTGGAAGAAGAGCCAGTAATGCCAGAAAGATAACTGTGAGACTCTTCCATCTATCCGTATTTATCTTTCTGATGAGAATACTTGTCCCCGATGCTGCCAGGGCAAGCGATACAGGGATAGCAGGTACCCAGTATCTTTCACATGGAAAGAAAACCACTGTTGTGATAAATACTGTAGTGAACGGAAGCATCACATACCAGTTCTTTTTTGAGAAAAACAGCCATGAGAATAAACCCTGGAACAAAAGCAGCATCAACACTGATCTGGGGAGAATCAGATGCTTCAATGATGAGTCTGATTCTATGTCTCTTGCAAGATCAAAGTAGGAGTCAAATGGGAGGAATCCTGAGAAAGCACCAAGTTTAACTCCGATGAGGTGGAGTTCATCACTGGGATTATTCAGTATCCATGTTATCGCTTCATTCAGCCAGAATCTGTTGGCTTCTGACTCTGTGAAGCAGCCTCGTTCAGCAGCGACTCTTACTCCAACCTCATGGATGTTTTCAGAGGTGTTTTCGATGAGACCGTACTCGGGGATGGGCGGTCCGTATCCGGATGCACCTTCTGCATGGCCCTGAATCAGGTTTATTCCCAATGAAGAGGCAAATGGAGAAAAAACACCGTCCTCGTGGTAATGAAAGGCAGAGACAGCAAGAAGAGGAACAGCAAAACCTGCAGTAACCAGAATGGTTGAGCGGAGATCCCTGCGCACCAGCCTTCGGATAATGGAGTATCCCCCCAGAAGTATGAATGGCGGTCTGAGGGTGGTTATCATGCCTGCAGTGAGGCCCAGAAGAATGAGGGTCAGAACTGTTTTACTCATGCCTGTTTCCATATGTGCCCAGAGGATTATCAGCAGTGAAAGCACGGAAACAGGAAGAAGTGCAGCTTCATACAGGGCTGCCGGGGCGTAGAAGATCCATAGAAGAGAGGCTGAGAATGCAATATGTCTTGAACTGCCTAAACGAAAAGCCAGGAAAAATACCGCATAAGCCGTGACGATTCCTGCCAGACTCTGAATGATGAAAATGGATATGTCCGTTAGACCAGAGGCATATACTGGGACGAGAAGGAGGATATACATAGGGCTGGCAAAAGCAAACGCATTTCCTGCCTCTGTTCCGTGGAGAATAGCTCTGGCGCACTGCTCAAACCGAGCTGCTGCAAGTGTCGGCGCATAAGTAAGAAGCATATCTGTTGACGGATTGGCTAGAGCTATCAGGTGAGGCAGTCTGGTTGCCAGTGCTGCAACTGCAAGCAGACACAGCCATAGAAGATTGTTTTCAGGTGACAGGACCAGCTTCAATTGTCTCTTAAAACTCATAAAAGCTGCCCTTTCATGCACCGGTCATACTGATACCCAATTGCCTGGCAAAAAGAAAAACCAGATTCCTGAAACCGTCTCTCCAGAGATTGAGCTTCGGTTGGCCAATTCTGTCCAGGTAACTGAACGGTACTGAGCCGATATGACAAGACCCACCGTTAACCTGTTAATCATCCTCCTCCAATCGACTTTTCTTTGCTGACACAGTAGAAAGTAATCCTGCTGAAAAAAGGGCGCCGCAGAAGCGACGCCCTGGAAAAGCTGTTTCAGTTGGCTGCTTTGAAAGCCTTCATAAAGTCAACGAGGGCTTCAACCGACTGGTAGGAAACAGCGTTGTAGGTGGAGGCTCTGCAGCCGCCTACCGATCTGTGACCCTTGAGTCCCATGAGACCCTTTTCGGCTCCTTCAGCAATGAACTTCTTTTCAAGTTCTTCGCTGCCCAGCCGGAAGGTGACATTCATGAATGATCTGCTGGCAACATCAGTGACATGAGCCTTATAGAATCCGTCAGAGTTGTCGATGGCGCCGTAGAGAAGGTCAGCCTTTTTCTTGTTTATGTCATAGATGCCCTCAAGGCCGCCGTTTTCCAGTATCCACTCCATTACCAGACCGATAACGAACACAGGGAGGCTGGGAGGTGTGTTGAAGAGGCTGTCTTTGCCGATGTGGGTTCTGTAATTCACCATTGTGGGAAGGTCTTCCCTTGCGGTTTCGGCGAAATCCCTTCTGATAACCACAGCTGTGCAGCCTGAAGGTCCGATGTTCTTCTGGGCGCCTGCGTAGATCAAACTGAATTTGGTGAAGTCCACAGGGTGTGAGAGGAAGTCACTGGACATGTCGCAGATAAGTGGAACACTGCCGGTTTCAGGGAAGTTCCATATTTCTGTACCGTAGATGGTATTGTTGCTTGTAGTGTGCACATAGGCAGCACCTGGTGTGAAGTTGAACTCTTTCGGTATGCAGGAGAAGAGTTTGTCTTCTGAGGAAGCGGCTATGTTTACATTACCGAAGTATTTTGCTTCCTTAATAGCTTTTTTTGACCAGACACCTGTGTTTACATAGTCAGCGGTCATTCCCTCTCTGAGGAAGTTGAAGGGAATGTGGAAGAACTGGGTGCTGGCTCCGCCTCCTAAGAAGAGTACTGCGTAATCTTCTTCGGAAAGCCCCATAATTTTCAGCATGTTTGACTGTGCTTTCTTGAACATGCCGTCGAAGGGCTTTGAGCGGTGTGATATCTCCATAACCGACATGCCCTGACCGTCGAACTCCGTGATGCCCAGTTCCGCTGTCTTCTTAACTACTTCCCAGGGAAGTGCTGCGGGGCCGGCATAGAAGTTGTGTACCCTGTGAGCCATTGCTGCCTCCATTTTTTTAAAGAAATATTCTGTTTGGCCCGAGATGATTCGGACAGGGGAACCATATTTAAAAGGGTTGCTATGTTGCAATAGTTATCAGGGTCAGTTTTGTCCGGCTCTGCGGAAAAGCCAGATTCCCAGAATTATGAAAACCGCTTCCGGCAGTGCTGCAGCAAGTATGGGAGGAAGTGCTCCCTTGTGCCCCAGTGTCTGCCCGAACCTTGCCAGAGAGAAGAATATGAACCCAAGCAGTATTGCCAGTCCTATGCTGACCGACCTGCCGCTTCTGGGGTTGTTTGTGGCAAGAGGCGCTCCCACGAGAACCATGATAAGGGAGCTGAACGGAAAGAAAAGGGTCAGCCAGAACTCGACGATATCTCCTGTAGGGTCACCGCCTGCGACGATAACTCTGTCGATGTGCTCACTGAGTTCAAACAGGTTCATCTCGGAGGAACTTTTTCTTCTGCTTCCGAAGTCCTCTGGCGTATCTGCTATTTCAGGCAGTGGAAGCGTGTCATGGAAGAGATAAGACATTTCTCCTGAAGTTGAGAAAAGCCTTTCTTCGACTTCAATTCCGGTCCAGACAGAGTCCCTGTAGGAAAGCCTCAGGGCATCTACTCTTCTGGTAACCCTGAGGCTGTCGTCAAACCACTCTATGATTGCCCTTGATATGTTTTCATACTGGCCGTCAAAAAGGCCTATTTCAACTATGGCTCCGTCCAGAGTTCTGTGGGCGAAGTCGTTTCTCAGAAGGTAGTCTACAGGATCCCTGCCGTCTATCTCAACTCGCTTTACCTGTGACTGCATGTAGTTTGCGTCTGCCATTATGAAGTCGCCCAGCCCAAGGATGAAAATGCTTATCATAAAGCCGACAACCATAAGAGGCAGAAAGATTCTGGGTATGGAAACTCCGGAGGCACGCATTGCTGTAAGCTCATTACTTCGAGCCATTGAGGTAACCAGGAAAATGGAGCATATCAGCACGGCAACAGGCATGACCAGAACAACTATGTAGGGCAGACCGTAGTAGTAGTACCTGAGAAAGGTCATCACAGTAACATTCCTGTCTACCCATCTGCTGAAGTGATCGAATGCGTTCACTGTGACGAAGATTACTGTGAACGACAGCACAGCTGTGAAAATCATTTTTATGAATCTCAGTGAAAGATAGATGTCTAGTTTTTTCATCTGTTCTTCTTGGCCTTCCACTTTTTCAGCAGTTCCCTGAAATCAGGCAGAGCTACAGGATGCCCCTCCCTGAGGCTTCTGAAGGTAAGGTAAACGCCAAGCGCTCCCAGCAGAATGTTCGGTGACCACATGGCTGCCCATGCGGGAATGCGTCCTCTGTCAGCCAGCTGCTCGCCTCCGATGAGAAAAAAGTAGTAGACAAGAATGAAAATTAGGCTCATTGTGACAGCAAGACCGGTGTTTGAGTTTCTCGATGAGAGCCCCAGAGGAACACCAAGCAGCACGAAGATCAGACATGCAAAGGGAATGGAGTATTTCTTATGAATCTCAACGCTGTACTTGGAGATGTTGTTTTTCAGGTTGTCCACCTGATCGTTAAGGAGTGTCATGTCAGTGGAAACAGAGGTAAGCCATGAGTGGGTATTGCTTAGTCTTCTGGTGCTGTCTCCGGTAATAACAGGGTTCTCCGGTGATGACAGTTCGTTCAGAAATGTGTGTGCCAGGGTAACAATACTGTCTGAAAGCAGTACTCTTCTTTCTGAAAGACTGTCCACAAAGCTTCGCATCTGGTCTGCTGACATTTCCCTGTCGCCTCTGCTTGCCCTGTCGTTTCTGACCAGTTCTTCAGATCTGGCTATGTCCAGAATGTATGAGTCGAAGGAAGAGTACCTGTAGCCCTCGCTCCAGTCCTTTTCATGCATCTGCCCGTTTTCAAGAACCAGACGGAGGTGATTGGCTCCAACAGGCTCCATTGTGCCTTCCACTGCTGTAATTGTCCTGTTAGGGGCTCCAGGTGCCTGTGAATGGATGATTACTCCAATGAGCTTTCCTGTAAGGTCATCTTTTTCCTCAACCAGTATTCTGTAGTTATCAACATCATCAACAAACATTCCTGGAACGATACGGGCGGTAGGGCGCATGGTTCCAACATCCAGAAGAAGATTTCTGGCTGTGTGGTTCGCTTCAGGGAGTACACTGTTGTTGAAGACTACCAGCATTCCTGCTATAAGCATAGCCACCAGCCCGAGAGGAAACATGATGTTGTAGATACTTGCTCCACCGGCTTTCATGGCGGTTATCTCAAGGTCGCCTGACATTCTTCCAACTGCAATGAGTATTCCTGCCAGAATCCCCATAGGGATAACAACTGCAATCATGGAGGGCAGAAGAAGCATGAATATTTCCCCGACTATAGCCATGGGAACACCTTTGCTCACAATCATGTCCAGAAGGTCAAGCAGTTTATCCAGAAGCATGATGAAGGTAAATATCCCCAGAGATAGCAGAAACGGCGGAAAAAATTCCTTTAGGACATAGAGCTGCAGTTTTTTCATTCAGTTCCAATTATGATAGCGCTTGTGTTTAACCTGTCAGTGGGTGAATTATAGCGAGGCGATACGGTTCTGTCATGGATATGGAACCTTGTGTCAGTTTCAGGATATTAAATGCCGAGGTTTAATGAAAACTGTTACCCTGCTGCTTCTGCTGATTGTATCTCTGTCTGCCGCGGACAAGCTCGGCGGGGTGCGTTCTTTTTCCCTTCTTGAGGATAATCCTGGAATATGGTATCAGGATTCCCTTCCCTGGCTGCTCTCACTTCCCAATACCCAGGTTGAGGTCTGGTCCAGCCTTAACGGTGATGCTCTGAGTTTCAGGCTGAACTACAGGGGCATTCCAATCACATCCACAAGAACCTGGACCATGACTGGTGTAAGAAATCGCCTTGTAGGCTGGGGCAGATGGAAGGAATGGACCGAAGCAAATGCCAGGAACGGCATCAGAAACTCAGGTAGCAGAGGGCAGCTGGTTCCAACTATCTATCTTCCACTCAGTATGCCAGGGATTCTGGGTGATGCAATCGGCACCGGAGGCCAACTGGATATTTCCGGGCACCAGACTATCTCTCTTTCCGGTGTAAGTCACATCTATCCCAACAGGGTGAATGTTGAGGGCGAGAGCAGTTCTCTCTTTCCTGACCTTAAGATGGAACAGCAGCTCAGGGTTCGACTTGACGGAACCATAGGGGAGAAGATTCATGTTGCTGTGGATCATGACAGCCAGCGGCAGATAGGTTCAGACTACAGTGTAAGTCTCAGCTATGACGGTGAAGAGGAAGAAATCATTCAGTCCATTGAGCTGGGGGATGTGAATCTTTCCATCACAGGTCCTGAGTTCATCAGTTATTCAATTCCCCATCAGGGGCTTTTCGGAGCCAAGCTCCTTGCTCAGGCAGGTCCTTTTGATTTTACTGCCATCGCAAGCAAAGAGGGCAGTTCCACCGAAAGTTCCGACTTTGTGGGGCAGGCATCACTTGTAACCGATTCCATTCTTGATATACACCCTGCGAACAACTACTTCTTCAGGCCATGGCCTGACAGTGTTGCTGCGCCTGCGATAGCAAGCATTGAGGTGTTCATAGATGACGGCGATGCAACCAACAACCTGGAGACAGGCGCCATTCAGGGAAGCTGTTTTGTGCCCACTCCATCAGGTGATCTTGTGGCGGAAGAAAAATGGTGGGACATTCTTACGCCAGGTATCGACGGGGACTATGTTCTTGTGGATTCCGGAAGAACAATCAGGTTTCTTACACCGGTAAATGATACATACGATGTGGCTGTAGCTTTGGTGACCGTAAACGGTGATACCGTGGGGACAGCACCTCCCGGAGGGCCCTACAACCTGAAATGGATAAAGCAGTCCAACCCGCTTCCCAGTGATCCTACCTGGAATTACGAGATGCGCAATTATTACTTTCTCGGGGCGAACAACATAGTCAGAGAGAGTTTCAACTGCGACATATTCCTGCAGCGCCCCGGGGAGGAGCCCATATCAACTCAGAACGGTATTCCCTTCACCAGGATTCTAGGTCTTGATACCAACGGTGACGGTCTCATGTATGACGAGGAAGTTACCATGGACTGGGAAAACGGATTCATCATTTTTCCGGATACAAGGCCTTTTATGAGTGATTCTCTGGCGTATACCAATAACTTTATCTACACTGAAAGAAATCCCACAGCCAGCCAGTCACTCTACTACATGCGTGTCAGTTACCGCGCGGCTTCTACCACATATTCGCTGGGGCATATGGGTATTGTGGAGGGAAGCGAAAGGGTTACTCTTAAGGTTTCCGGTGTTGAACGGACGCTGATTCGGGATCAGGACTACTCCATTATCTACGAAGTCGGTTTACTGACACTTATGGGAGAGGCGGCTGATCTTGCCCAGGACCCGGCTAACACCCTCAGGGTGACTTTTGAGTATGTGCCATTTTTCAGCTCTGTTTCCAAAACACTGCTGGGAGCCAGAATGGTGTACAATGCAGGTGCCCATTCCTGGATAGGCGGAACCATGATGTACGAGAGTGCAAGCTCTTCTGAAAAACGGCCAAGGGTGGGAGAGGGTGAATTCGGCACAACTGTTTTTGATGTTGATATGCACTTTGAAGCAAGACCGGAGTTCATGACAGATGCAGTGAACCTTATGCCTCTGATCAGCACAGAAGCAGAGAGCAGGGTTGTTCTTGAAGGTGAAGTGGCAATGAGCCTTCCTGCCGGTGAGAACAGGGCATGGGTTGATGATATGGAAGGTTCAGAATCCGCTTTCCCCCTGGGCCAGTCCAGAGAGAGCTGGTTCTATCCTTCAATGCCCAGGAACGGTTCAGAAAACCTCTTTCCCGTAGGGGACTTCAGATGGTACAATGTAACTGACAGATGGTCTCTGCAGGACATAATTCCAGGGGAAACAGGCCCTGAAGCCAGACGAAACCTTAATTCTATCCTTCAGTTTGTATTTACCCCTTCCCAGGAGAATCCTTCAGCTTCATGGGGAGGTTTTCAGCGGTGTATAGAGAGATACGGCACCGATTTCTCAAAGAAAACCCATCTGTCCCTGTATGTCCGACCTACAGGATGTGCTCTGGACGGGAATCTCTACATAGATCTTGGAGAGAGGATCGATGAGGACACCTACTGGCTCCAGCGGGTGGGCGATGAACTTGTGCGAAGGGCCAACGGCGAACTTGATACAGAGGATGTGAACTCCGACGGAATCAGGTCTTCAACGGAAGATACCGGGCTTGATACTCTCATGTCACAGGATGAGCCCGGGTTCAGCAGCTCCAATCCCGATCCCAATCAGGATGACTATTACTGGAATAACACCAATACTGACCTTACCACCAGATACATGTACCTTAACAACTGCGAAGGCAATGGAAGGCTTGATACAGAGGACCTGAACCGCAACGGAATTCTTGACAGAACCAATACCTTTTACAGAATTTCTATTCCTCTGAGTAATTCACCCTACATTATTTCAACCAATCCGGAAAACGGGTGGATGCTGATACAGATACCGCTGGATGATTCCTCTCTTGTCACTGTACCTGAACTGCTTTGTCAGGGAGAGCCTACATGGGAGAAGATTACCTATGCAAGAATCTGGGTTGACGGGTTTACTCAGCAGGATACCCTTGAGTTTTATGACATCGGACTGGTGGGGAACAGGTGGCAGCCTGACAGGGTCAGGCTTTTCGATGATATAGGAATTCCTGTGGCTTCAGGAGAGTCGTTTACTGTTTCAGTGGTGAACAACAGGGAGAACAGTGACTACATGAACAATCCTCCTCCTGGAATTGATCCCGGGAATGACGAAAACGGCAATCTCAAGCTTGAGCAGAGTATCAGCCTTGATTGTGAGAACATCGCTTCCGGCCATCAGGGGGTTGCAAGACAGTCATTCTATACAAATGAGAGCTACATTCTTTACCGGAAAATTTCCTTTCCCTTCAAAGGCACCGCTGATGGCGGTGAAGTTTTTCTTCAGATAGGCCGTGACAGCCTTAACTACTACGAGGTAACAGCAGATATCACAACATCCTGGCAGCAGGTTGAGGTGGAGCTTCAGGATCTGGTTGATCTGAAGACTCTTAAAGACCAGTCCGGGTTTGATGAACTCAGAGACGGAAACCTGGCAGTTGTGGGAAATCCATCTCTTGCTGAGATACTGGTGCTTGGTCTCGGTGTAAGGAACACAGATAGCGGTGTGTTCACTGGAAGTGTGTGGGTAGACGATATTGTTCTGGACGGGCACTACCTTGAGCCAGGTAACGCTCACAGGCTCTCGGCAGATGTTGACTTTGCCGATCTGCTTAGTGTTTCAGGCGATTACAGGATGATTGATGATGACTTTCACAGTCTGGGCAAGACATCAGGTTCCGGAAATACAGTTACCAATTACTCAAGTTCTTCCACTTTGAGCCTTGACAGGTTTTCTCCGCCGGTCTGGAACTGGTCTCTGCCGGCCACTCTGGCCTGGAACAGAACTATAACCGAGCCCAGATACGCTGTGAACAGCGACATAAGGCTTGAGGGGGCAGAGACCTGGGATTACAGAACCGAATCAAACAGATGGGACACATCGATTCAGTGGCGAAGAAACGGAAGGTCCGACAGATTCATGGGCAGATACTTCCTTGATCCGGTACACATAAGGCATGCAATGGCCCGGGGATGGGGAAGATCTGTTACAACAAGGGATTCCCTTGAAAGCGAAACCTTCTCCTTTGACTACAGCCTTTCACTGGGCAGAATGAGTCTGTTGAGGCTGCCTCTGCTGGAGGATATCAGACTGAGACCTACAAGGTTTGGTTTCGGTATGAACTGGCAACGGAGAGTCAGCACAATGTATGACATCGCAGGTGGAGATACTGTGCTGACCAGGAATGATACAGAGAGATCGTTGAGCACAGACGGCAGTATAGCATTCAATCCCTGGAAGGGGCTTACAGCATCTTACAATCTCTCTGTCTCAAGGGATATGTACTATCCGTGGGAGGAGCCGGAGACAGGTTTCAATATCGGCAGAGAGGTTTCCAGATCCCAGAGCGCATCACTGAGCCAGGAGATAAATTTCTGGAATGTATTTCGGCCACGGTTAAGCTGGGATGTGAGTTACTCCATGGCCAGGCTCAGTCCTCATACTTCCACCGGTGCTGACACTCTAAGCAGGCCTGATGTGGGAGCTGATCTCACAGGCAGGCTTAATCTCAGATTCGGTCTGGCTCACACTCTGCGGTCAATTGCAAGGCTCAGAGATGAACGGCTGGATGAGGAGGCTATACCTGGCAGTCCCAGATGGTTCCTTATGAAAATGGAAAGGTGGGCTGACAGGATTACCGACCCTACCATAGCTTTCACAAGGTCCAGGGGAACTGATTACAAAGATGTGCTTTATATGCCTTCTATGGCCTATCAGTTCGGTTTTGAACCACTTATGGATGGTATTGATCCCTATAACAGAACTGAGTCAAACTCTGTGCAGATTTCCGGCGGCTACCGGCCGGCAAACACAATGTCAATAAGGGCAGAGTACAATGACTCAGAGAGCAAGAGTTTTTACTCCGGTTTCTGGAATCGTACCGACAACACCACATGGCCTTCAATTACCGTTTCATGGAGCGGACTTGAAAGATTCGAGCCTCTTGCATTCCTCAGAAGCGGTTCTTTAAGCAGCGGATACCGTCTGGAAACCACTGCCACCTCAAGGATAGAAAGTGATTCTCTTGTTCCTGTAAGCGAAACCGAGACCACCAGGTGGAGCCCTCTGGTGAGTTTTACAGGTACTCTGGACAACAAGGTGCAGATTACTCTGTCTGACAACATATCCAAAACTGAAACCAGAAATTACACCGGAACCACTGCCACTGTTCATTCAGGCTCCAATTCTGCCCAGTTCAAACTCTCATACGCATTCAGTGCTCCAGGCGGTTTTGCGCTGCCTATACCTCTTCTGAACAGACTGCGCCTGGCCTTTCAGAGTGATCTCACCACAGCTCTGTCAATAGTCAGATCCACCACGAAAAGTGAGATTCACGGTGGAACCACAGGGGACAATCAGGTTCAGTCCGACAAGACAGAGTGGCGAATAGAGCCCTCGGCATCCTACGACTTTGGGACTGTTACCGCATCCATGACAGGTATATACGGCTGGAAATCGGACAAGGTTAACAATCAGTATGATCAGAGGGATGTAGGGTTGAACATTTCAGTAACTATAAACTTCTGAACAGCTATTGACAGAGCACTTACAAAGCTGAAAATTAGGTGTTCTGGGGCCTGTATAATTATGGAAACAGCAAGCTGGAAGAGGAGGGCATGAAACTAGGGCAGATGCTGCTTAAGGCAGGCATTATTGATGAGGGGCAGCTGGACAGCGCCCTGGCGCAGCAGCGCGATGAAGGCGGCAGACTTGGTTACAATCTTGTCAAAATGGATCTTATCAGTGAAGAAGAGCTGAATAATTACCTTGCCCGTCAGAACCGTATTGATTCTATTAATATAGATAATATAAAGATATCACCAGATGTCATTAGTCTGGTATCGGCCAAACTGGCTTTGAGATACGAAGTGGTTCCAGTTCAAAGAATAGGCAGGAAGCTCGTTGTTGCAATGAACGATCCTCATAACCTTTTTACTATTGATGATCTGAGATTTTCACTTGGTATGGATATAGAACCTCGTATCTGTGCTTCATCGATGATTGAGAGGGCACTTCACAGGTACTACGGAGAGTCTGACGCTCTGGTGCCTGTGGATGATTCTGGGCGGGACAAGGCTCAGTCCGGTGTTCAGACTATGGAAGAGGAAGAAGAGCTTCTTCTTGGAGATGAGGCTTTTTTCTCCCTGATAGAAGAAGATGAGGAGGACGAGATTGATGAAGATCTCTCTCTTGATCTCTCTGACTCTCCGGTGGTAAAACTGGTCAACAGTGTTATTGCTGATGCGGTAAAAAGAGGGGCCAGTGATATACACTTTGAGCCTTTCGAAAAATTCATCCGCATCAGGTACAGGATTGACGGTGTTCTTCACGAGATAATGAGACCGAGCAGAAAGTACAGATCTGCAATGGTCAGCCGTCTCAAGATATTAGGCGACATGAATATTGCAGAGCATAACCTGCCGCAGGACGGAAGAACCAAGGTCAGAGTCAAGGACCGTTTCGTTGACATGCGGCTCTCAACTCTGCCTACTCTGTTCGGAGAGAAGGTTGAGGTGCGTCTACTTGACCGTTCCAAGGTGCAGCTTGACCTTGATGTTCTGGGATTTGAAGAAGAAACCCTTTACCATTTCCGTAGGGCTATTAAGCGTCCTTTTGGCATTGTTCTTGTTACTGGACCCAGTGGGAGCGGTAAGACAACTACTCTTTATTCTGCATTAACTGAGCTTAACGATATAGGTGTTAACATTATGACTGCTGAGAACCCTGTTGAGTTCAACCTGAAGGGCATTAATCAGGTTCAGATGAATGAAGAAGTAGGGCTTACTTTCGCAAAGGCGCTGAGAGCTTATCTGAGGCAGGACCCTGACATCATAATGGTCGGCGAAATACGAGATCAGGAGACCAGTGAAATAGCCATCAGAGCTGCTCTTACCGGCCACCTGGTTCTCTCCACTGCCCACACCAACGATGCGCCCAGTACCATCAACAGGCTTGTGGACATGGGCACAGAGCCCTACATGCTCAGTACTTCTCTGGTCTGCATCTGCAGCCAGAGGCTTATAAGAAAGGTTTGCAGTAACTGCAAAACACCTGTTTCCATATCCAGAGAAGCAGTTATTGAAGCAGGTATTGATCCTGAGCGCTTCAAGGGTATCACTTTTTACGAGGGAACAGGTTGTGCCAGGTGCAACCAGACAGGTTACAGCGGCCGTATAGGCATTTATGAAGTTATGCCTGTTGATGATGAGTTGAGAGGCCTGATAGAAGGTGATGCCAACAGTATTGAGCTGGAAAAGGCTGCTCTCAGAAAGGGCATGATAAACCTGAGAGAAGCAGCACTGAGGAAGCTTGAAGCAGGACTAACCACATTTGAAGAGGTCGTCAGGGAAACGGTTTCCAATGTATAACAGACTTGCTATGATGTTGGTTCAGTCAGGCTTGGTTGAACAGGATGAAGTTGACAGGATTGCCGGAGAGTGGGGACCGGGGGAAACAGTTCTCGGCGAAGCTCTGGTTTTGAACGGTCAGGTAACTGAAGAGCTGATAACTGAATTTCTGGCGGATATCTACAGCATTGATCCTGTCTACCTTAATGAAACCGTTCTGGGAAAAGAAAATGCAAAGCTTCTGAATGAGAGCTTTGCAAGGGAGAACCTTGTGGTTCCGGTCAGGGTGGAAGGCAATACTATGCATGCTGCCATGGCGGATCCTGCCAACCTCTATGTAATAGATGAAATCAAGTTTGCCAGCGGTATGGAAGTTGTTGTTTACGCTTCAGCTCCAAGTGCTGTAAGACGCTCTCTTGATGATATTTATGGCCAGATCGGCGCTCTGGTAAGTGTAGATGAAACTCTTAACGATTACGATGAGGATGAGGATTACATCGAAGAAGTCGACAGCCTTGAAGGCGAACTCATGGCTGAAGAGGATTTCGACCTGGAGGATCAGCTGGGAGGCGAGTCTGATGAGCCTGTCATCAGGTTTGTTGACGGAATGATCGCAAAAGCAGTGAGAACAGAGGTTTCAGACATACACATAGAGCCTTTTGAAAAGCACCTGCGAATCAGGTTCAGGCGGGATGGAACCTGCTTTGAGGCCTTCAAAATCAATCCTAAGATGCAGAATGCCATTCTTTCCAGGCTGAAAATCATGTCCGGAATGAACATTGCCGAGAGAAGAAAAACACAGGACGGAAGAATAAAGGCAAAGGTAGACAATCGTGTGATAGATTTCCGTGTTAATGCAGTTCCTGGAATAGATGGTGAGAAGATAGTCCTCCGAATCCTTGACAGGGGCAACCTCCAGTTTGATCTGAGGGAGCTGGGATTTCCCGAGGACGGCCTGAAGTCTTTTCTGGCAGGTGTTAACTCACCTTTCGGAATCGTACTTGTTACCGGACCAACCGGAAGCGGCAAGACCACCACTCTCTATTCAGCCCTCAGTTCCCTGAACACCCATGCTGTGAACATTCACACTGCTGAAGATCCTGTGGAGTACAACATAGACGGTCTGGTACAGACTCAGATAGACTTTCAGATGGGTTATGATTTCGCAGCTGCGCTGAAAGCAATACTGAGGCAGGATCCCAACATTATCATGGTGGGAGAGATTCGAGATTTTGAAACTGCTTCAATTGCTATTAAGGCGGCCTTGACAGGGCAGCTGGTATTTTCAACTATTCATACTAATGATGCACCTGGAACAATTAACAGGCTTGTTGACATAGGAATCAAACCGTTCCTGGTAGCAAGCGCAGTCAGGACCATTATGGCCCAGAGACTTGTAAAGACCATCTGCAAACGGTGTAAAAAGCCGTATACCTGGTCCGACCACGATTTGAAAGAGGCAGGAATAGATCCTGCTGAGATGGCAGGGCATACTACTTATAAAGGCGAGGGGTGCTCCAGGTGTGGAGGTACCGGCTACAAGGGAAGAGTAGGTCTTTATGAGGTTCTTACTCTGGACAAGGTGATGAAGCAGGCGGTTATTGACAGAAAGCCTGCGACTGAGCTGAGAATTCTTGCTGTTAAGAACGGAATGCGAACCCTTCGCATGGATGCTGTTGAAAAAATGAAGAACGGTATTACAACCCTTGAAGAGGTTACAAGGGTCACAGCTGATGACGAAGAAGATGTAAAAATTGCTGCAATGAACTACAGGCTTGAGAAGCAGATCAGTTCCATTTCATCCTGATCCGCTTAAACAGGAGGGAAAACCGTATGAATATTAAGACACTCCTGAAGGAGATGATGGAGAGAAGGGCAACAGATCTCCATCTTACAGTGGGTGCGCCTCCGACTGTCAGAATTGACGGTGAGCTTACCAGAATGGAGTATGACCCTCTCACTCCCAACGAGACCCAATCACTTGTATACAGCCTTCTGAAAGATGAACAGAAGAAGAGGTTCGAGCTGGAGAAAGAGCTTGACTTCGCTTTTGGAATAAAGGGGCTTTCCAGGTTCAGGGCAAATGTTTTCTACCAGAGGAACACTGTTGCCTGTGCAATAAGAGTTATACCTTATGAAATAATGGGTTTTGAGGAGCTGGGGCTGCCTGATGTTGTCAGTCAGCTGGCAGAGAAGAGGCAGGGTCTGATTCTGGTAACAGGTCCCACCGGCTGCGGTAAATCAACCACTCTGGCATCAATTGTTCGAAAGGTCAACTCCCAGAGACGATGCCACATCATTACCATTGAAGACCCTATAGAGTATGTTCATCACCACGACAAGGGTATTGTCAATCAGAGGGAAGTAGGCGGTGATACCGGAGGATTCGGCTCAGCTTTGAGGTATATTCTCAGGCAGGATCCGGATGTTGCGCTGATAGGTGAGATGCGTGATCAGGAAACAATGTCTGTTGCCCTTAATGTGGCAGAAACCGGCCACCTTACATTGGCCACCCTTCATACCAACTCCACTTATGAATCTATTAACCGTATCATTGATTCATTCCCTGCAGACAGCCAGACACAGGTTCGAAGTCAGCTCTCGTTTGTTCTTCTGGGGGTTATCACACAACAGCTCATTCCCAGGCAGAGAGGAACCGGCAGAGCCCTGGCAGCCGAGGTTCTCATCTGTACTCCTGCTGTAAAGGCATGTATAAGGGAGGACAAGCTTCACCAGATTTACGGAATGATGCAGGCAGGTCACAAGTATGGCATGCAGACTATGAATCAGTCGCTTTATAAATTATACTATAACAGAGAGATTTCCAAGGATACTGCACTGGAGAGATCAAGCAATGCCCTTGAACTGGAGCAAATGATCAATTCAGGCAGAGAGACCTTATAAGGGAGGGGCTCCATGGCTGAATTTCAATGGACTGGAACAAACCGGCAGGGACGTACCCTTAACGGTACCATGGAGGCCAAGTCCCGGGCCGAAGTTAAGGATATGCTTGAAAGCCGGGGAATAACCGTCACCAATATAAAAGGCGGTTTTGATATGGCGACCTTCGGAGTTATCGGCTCCGGAGTTAAAGGCAAGGAGCTTGCAACCTTCACCAGACAGTTCAGTGTTATGATAAATGCCGGTCTTCCTCTGGTAAATTGCCTTCAAATCCTTGCAAGGCAGCAGGAAAACAAGATATTCAAGAATGTTATCATCGAAGTCACAAGCGATGTGGAAAAGGGAGGAACGCTGGCTGAAGCTCTAGGCAAACACAGCAAGGTATTCAGTGAACTCTATGTGAATATGGTTGCAGCAGGTGAACAGGGCGGTATTCTGGATACCATTCTTGGCCGTCTTGCTGATTATCTTGAAGATTCTGCTGCTCTGCAGTCAAAGATCAAGAGTGCAATGATGTATCCTACTGTGGTTTTCGTTGTGGTTATCATTGCCACTCTGGCAATGCTCCTGTTTGTCATACCTGTCTTTCAGCAGATGTTTGCGGATCTCGGCGGAGAACTTCCTGTAATGACACAGGTAGTTGTAAATCTCTCTGAATTTGTTCAGAAAAATATTCTGTTCATCCTTCTCGGCATCGGTGGAGTTATCTTTGCCTATAATGCCTACTACAAAACCAACAGCGGCAAGAAGGTAATAGACACGATCAAACTTGCTATGCCGGTGTTTGGTACCATCAACAGAAAAATGTCGATTGCCAGGTTCACAAGAACCCTCGGCACGCTGACATCCTCAGGAGTTGCTATACTTGACGGTCTCAATATCACAGCAAAAACAGCAGGTAACAGGGTTATAAGCGATGCTATTCTTGAAGCCAGAGTCAGTATCTCAGGCGGTGAGAACATTTCCGGTCCGCTCGAAGCATCAGGAGTATTTCCTACAATGGTTACTTCCATGATAGCTGTAGGCGAGGAAACAGGCGGACTTGACGAGATGCTTGTGAAGATAGCTGACTTCTATGATGAAGAGGTCAATGTTCTTGTTGAAGGTATGGCATCCACAATTGAGCCTATTATGATAGTGTTTCTTGGCGGATTCGTGGGTTTCCTTGTTATTGCAATGTACCTGCCGATCTTCGACATGATTCAGACTGTCGGTGCCTCCTGATATATCGCCGATGATTACCATAAGCGAAAGACGCCGGACCTGGCTTCAGGTCGGGCGTCTTTCTGTGTTGTGTATTCTATCCCTTTCAGGCTATTTCTACCTTGACAACAGCGATGTTGCTCCGGTGTACCTGCTGATAGCAGGTGCAGCTGTATTCTCAGGAGCAGTTTTCTGGCTGATAATAAAGAAGAATTTGAGAAACAGAAAAGGATACTGGTTTCTTCTGTTGACGGATGCTCTGCTTCTTGGGGCTATCATATATACAAGCGGAGGAGTTGACGGACCTTTCATAGGTTTTCTTCTTATTCATTCTCTAGCGTATGGCCTGTATCTGGGCGTAGGCGGCGGTATTATTGCATCAGGCGCTGGGATTCTCGCCACAGCATTATTTTCAGTTCTTTCCCTTAACACCCCGGGGCCGGATACCACATTCAGCCCTCTGATACACACGCTGCTTCAGAGCGGTCAGATGAAGCTTTCTGCCAACTACATAGCCATGAGAATAGTTATGAACGGCTTTCTTGCTGTTGCCTCAGGTATCGGTGGAGGAATTCTGGGTCAGGCTCTTTATACAGAGAATGGTGTGCTGCAGAAGGCTCTTGATAATATGGCCGAGTTGCGAGCCAGGAGCAGGCAGGTACTTGAAAGTCTTCACGACGGTGTTGTGGTTGTTGATAATAACGGAGATGTCCTTGCTGTTAATCCTGCTGCTGTTAATCTCCTTGGTACTGATCAACCTGTGACCAATTCTCCACTCGGTCACCTTGTTTCTGAATTTCTGAATAAAGGCCAATTTCCGCCAGAAATTGATATTATATTAGATGATAATATAATACAATGCAAGTTTAGCAGGTATGGTGATGGTGGCGGTGCCATAGTGATTCTTACAGATATTACCGATTTGAGAAACTACAGGGCAGCTCTTGAGGAAAGGGATAAACTATCTCTCATCGGTAAGCTGTCAGCCACAATGGCCCATGAGATAAGAAATCCTCTGGCATCTATGAGCGGAGCGGCACAGATGCTTGCTTCAGGAACGCTCTCCAGTAAGGAAATCAGTAAAATGGCTGATTTGATTGACAAACAGTCGAAACGGGTCTCGGAACTAATTGAAGGGTATTTATCCCTATCCAGAAGCGGTAGTGATTTTCCCATGGTAAAGCTCAGTGTAAACTCGTTGGTAAAGGATAATGTTGATTCTGCGGTTCACGGATTTGCAGGTGGAGTTTCTATCAATTTTCTCGAAGCTTCTGATGATCCTTTGATAAAAGGCAATAAAACCCGTTTATCTCAGGTTATAGCAAACCTTATGCGTAATTCAGTTGAGGCACTGTGCAATACCCATGCTCCTCTTATCTGTGTCTCTGTACGAACAGTAACTGCTGACAACAGTGTTCGAATAGAGATTTCCGATAACGGTCCAGGTATAGAAGAAAAAGATATTAAGAATATATGGGAACCATTCTGGACCACCAGACAGGAGGGTACAGGACTGGGACTCTATGTTGTCAAGAGGATTGTTTCAGAGCATAATGGTACAGTCAAAGCAGAGAATGGTGTTCTGGGAGGGGCTGTGTTTACCATTTCTCTTCCCGGTGCTGTAAGCAGGTAATATGGATAAAAAAGATCTTTCACTGGTGCTTGTTGATGATGAAGAATCAATGGTAGAGTGGCTTACTCTGCTCATTGAGCAGAATGGATATCAGGTTACCTCGTTTCGCAAGCCGGAAGAGGCCCTCGTCTGGTGCAAAGAAAATATTGTTCATGTGCTGATTTCTGATATAAAGATGCCTGGAATGAATGGACTGGACCTCTTCGGCAGAATTCGAGAGTTACAGCCTTACACTGCAGGAATATTCATGACAGCATTCTCCAGTGTGGACACTGCAGTTAAAGCTGTTCGGGGAGGAGCTTCTGATTATCTTCTTAAACCGTTCAAGACAGACCAGATGCTTGCTGCCATAGAAAAGTGCGTCAGAGATTTGAAACTTACTGAAGAAAACAGAAATCTCAAGAGAAAACTTCAGAAGCAGTACAACTTTCAGGGGATTATAGGCAAATCAAAACCAATTCTGAAGGTACTTGAGCTGGTAAGAAAAGTTGCGGATAATTCAAGCACTGTGCTTATCTCAGGGGAAAGTGGTACAGGGAAGGAACTTGTTGCAAAAGCCATACACAACAACAGCAGCCGAATAGATGAACCTTTTGTAGGCATTAACTGCGGCAGTCTCTCGCCAAATCTTCTTGAAAGTGAGCTTTTCGGCCACAAGAAGGGCTCCTTCACCGGAGCTTACAGAGACAAGACCGGTCTGATGGTATCAGCAGGAAGAGGAACGCTGTTTCTGGATGAGATAGGGGAACTCAGCCGTGATCTGCAGGCAAAGCTGCTGAGGGCTATTCAGGAACGGCAGGTTCGACCTGTAGGGGATACTGCAACAAAACCTTTTTATGCCAGGCTAATCTGCGCAACCAACAGAGATCTGCATAAAATGGTTTTCGAGAATCAGTTCAGAGAGGACCTTTTCTACAGGCTGAATGTTTTGCCGATTGTCATGCCCCCTCTCAGGGAGAGAAAGGAAGACATCATCCTTCTGGTGGAACACTTTCTGAGAAACAGCGAACACGGAATCAAGAGCTTTGATTCTGACAGCATTAAAGCCCTTGGTTCTTATGACTGGCCTGGAAATGTAAGGGAACTGCAGAACATAGTTGAGCGGGTCTGTGTCATGAGCAGTGCTTCAGATGTGGTTTCATTGAGCGATCTGCCTGGATTTCTGCTGCAGAAACCCAGGGAACCTGTCTTTTATTCTGCAAGGGAGGGTGACGATTCTCTGCCGACTCTGTCTGAGATCGAAAAGGCCTGGACTTTCTATGTGCTTGATAAAAAAACAGCAGGGGAGAAGAGAGCGGCAGCCCGTATTCTGGGCATCAATGAGGCCACTCTTCACAGAAGGCTTGAAAAGTACAGGAAAGAGGAGGAGGGCCCATAAGCATATTGCAATACACAGCCGTCACTGCAATAACTGAAGCCAGGTATTGCTCGCTAAGCGACAATAATCAGCTATGCCTGAGTGGCAAATAATATGCTTAACTATTTTGTGTTAGCATTTGAACCAATTTCTCTTGAAAGGAGAATAAGTATGAAGAAAGGTTTCACCCTCATCGAGCTGATGATTGTGGTGGTTATTATCGGTATTCTTGCCGCTATCGCCATTCCCAAGTTCAGCGATGTTTCCGAGAGCGCAAAGAGGAGCGCATGCCGTGCCAATATGCGCACAATTGCCTCACAGGAAGTTATCTACTTCGCAGAGAACAACAGTATGTACGGTAATGCAGTAGACATTGAAATGGATCAGGTTCAGTGTGCAACCGGAGGAGCATATACAATTACTATTGAGGATCGCGGTTCTGCACCAAGCGCTTCCATTACAATTACCTGTCCTGCTGCTGTCAGCCACGGTAACATTGACAACGGTGTTGCTTCCTGGGTAGACTCAGACTAGTAAACAACAGAACTGTTTTCAGGCGGCCTTTTCAGGCCGCCTGATTTGTTTAAGCATTATTCCTCTATAACAGAAGCAATAGACTGTTAATAGGGTTATAGTACAGATTTCAGTCTTTCTATATTCGAAATTGCATTTTTTATCATAGCTATTCTCGCTGCTATCTTCATTTCTAAGTTCAGAGATGTCAATGAGAGTGCATCCCTTACAATAGCTTCTCAGAAAGTATTTCACTTAACTGAAAACAATTATCAGTATGGAACACCTGCTGATATCGGCATGGCATCAGTTCAGCGCCTGACATCTACAAGTTACACAGTCAGTATTGAAGAAGGCAGTTCAGCGCCAGGTACTTTTTCTGCTGGTGACAGTTATGGTTTCACTGACAATGGAGCTGCTTCATGGACTGATTCCGGCAATCAGTAATTGATTCTGTATAGAGCGTAGTTGCCCTGCTTTGTAACAGGCTCAAGCAGTTCTCCAATACCTATGTGATCCAGAATCAGAAGCCTGTCTTCCTGGTCCAATACCGCAGGGTCATGCCTTGCGCATGCTATGTAGCCTGCATTAAGCTCCCTCAGTATCTCAATCTCATCCTCAAGGGTGTTTTCCAGATACAGCTTCTGTGCCAGAGGATGTCTCCAGCCCACGATAACAGTTCCGCTGAAAAAGTACCTCTTTTCCTGTTGCAGTGATACTATTACATCATCATCTGACAGTGCAGAGTTTGCCCAGAGGTTCAGCATACCCTCAGGTGTACTCAGGTACATTTTGTAGCCGCTGTCATGATTGTCCCAGGAACCTGAAACTACTGATTCAAGGACTGTATACCGATATATGAACGGCCATGGTGACAATGCAGTAAAAAAGAATCCGGGAATCACAAATACAGGAATAACGGCAGCTGCGGCAAACTGTTTTGAATACCTCCAGGACGACAAGAGGTATGTTCCAAGAATTGCACAGAAAGGGTATATCAGTATGGAATACTTGGCACCCCACCACGGAGGCCAGAACACATAAACAGCAATTGCAGAATAAGCCAGAAATGGGATCAGTTTAGTCAGATCAGAAAAATCCCTGCTGAAAATCTTGTAAACAGTACCACCGATAAGCAGCAGAATGCATCCCTCCATAGTTAAGAAAAACACTCCAAACTGTTTAGCCAGAGAAAAGTCTTTGTCAGAGTAAAATTCTGATGCTCTGTTATTTATCATTATGTTTTCTTCGGGCTCGTTTTGTTGCCATTCCTCTTTAACCATGAATGATACAGGGTTGACTGGATATGCAGGGCTTCCTGTTTTTACCATTGTTCTGATTCCAAAGGCAGCAGGTACAGCCAGAAAACATACAGCGGTAAATGCAAGTTTCTTCCAGTTTAAAGGAAGAAAGGATCGAGCAGTGTAGAAAAACACAGGAATCAGTACTATGGCGGTGGTCTGTTTGGTTGCCATTGCAAGACCCATGAAAAGCCATGAAGAGTAGAGCGAGCTGTCCTCCTTTCTGTTGCCGCTGTTTCTTAATGCAAATGCCAATGCCAGTGTGGAGAACAGAATAGCCATAGTATCTGTTTTGGCCATTGTACACCAGTAGTAGAGATAGGTATTCAGTAATACAATCAAGGCAGCCGGAATTCTTAATGAACGCTTGATGTCTAAGATTCTCATGCTGCGGAACAGGGCAATGAACAGCAGAGTCACCTGAAAAACCTGAAGAATGCTCAGCTGGTTCAAACGATCCTGTGACAGAGATGCCGGCCATACAGCAGTCATTTCATACAGCAGTGGAAATCCAGAAAACACTGTTTCCTCAAGCCAGTACATTCCTCCGTTATTTAACCATTTATCAGGTTGAACCGCATAGGTAACCAGAGGGTCATCAAAGGCCAGATTGGGCATTGAGGCATAAGAAAGGTTAAGAAGTGATACGAATACAAGTGCAATTATAAGTGTAATAGTCAGAATAGAAAAAGTAATGTTTGAAAGGGCATCTTTGAGTTTGCTATAGAGAATGAAAAGCCCTGGAAGTGAGAAAACAAGAATAATCGCTGAACAAACCGGCCTGGTAAGAATTCCAAACAGAGTCAGGAGAGGAACCAGTAAAACAAAGAAGAGAATTCCTGTTATCTCAGGGGGGAAGAGGAGAAATACTTTTTCAATTTTCAGAAGTGAATGGAGAATCCGACCGGTTCCGTAAAAGGATACCCAGACAATTCCTGCTTTGAGCAGAGTCTGAAGAAAAACATCAAGTCCCAGAAAATCCTGCATCAGTTCCTCCCTGAGGGAAAGCTGAAGTCAAAATCAAGAGAAAAACAATCAACAATATATACAGAGTAATCTTTATACATTGTGTTAATAGAATATGACCTTCCATTCTGGTCTTCGCAAACAATGAAAGAAGGTTCAGGGTATGAAGATATATCTATCATTTCCCATGTTCCCAGCGGTGATGAGGTTAGGTCAATTAACACAGGGATCCCTGATATCGGGTGGATTTCCACGAAGTACACATTCTGATCGTACAGGCAGCTGAGAAGATAACGATGGCTTTTTTCGTTATCAGATGGCAGTTCTGCAAAAGATTCAATGTATACCTTTGTTTCTTCATGGTAGTTACTGATGTTATTCTTTACCAGAGTTATAGAATTCGACCACCTTCCGGAGATATCCTGTGCCTTTACAACAAGGGTGTCCTGATCTGCCCAAAAGCAAGCTGTTTCCGATGTCATAAGAGGATTTGGTCCCAAAAGGTTTTCTTCCTCTGCACCCTCAAGAAACAATCCGGTTACAGGCAGAGGTGTTGAGTTAACCAGAGTGAACCTGTTGGATCCGCCAATAATGTCAAGAAAACCGCCGAATTCCTTTTCTGCCAATGAAATCGAGAGAGTATCAGTTAACCTTGTTGATGGGGAGAAGTCTTCAACTCTGTAGTTGGTACCGTCTGTGGTATGGAATATTATTCGGCTCATATGCCGGCATGGAATGGTAAACTGGGCTGAGCTGTCAGGGGTCAGCTCTCCATCGAATACTTTTGACAGGGAATCGCAACCTGATACTAAACAATAACATGAGGAGATAATCCTGCCTGTGTTATTAACAACAAAAAGTTCAGTCTGAGCAGGTATCAGTTCAAGTGGATTGAACAGCAAAGAGGCAATGAAATAGATCAGAGAAGCTCTCCTTTAAGGCTTTAGTGATATGATGAGTCAGTACAGCATTTGTATATAATATTCTCTGTTCCTTTGCGGAGCAATACAGACAGGAATAATCAGGCAGTTCTGAGTGAGCAGACAGACCGTCAGGGGTTTTGGTACTTACACGATTGCAAGGTATCCCAGATGTCAGTTAAATATTAAACCGAGACTGAATGACCGTATCTCAGGTGGATCACCAATGGGCTTGAATCCAGTAACTGAATAGTTGTAGCCTGATGTCGTTGTGCATATTACCTTATTGACATACCTGTAGGGAAACCTGAGGACTCTACTTGTTTCAGGCTGAAGTGGAGAGTACACGGGAATTTCGCAGAGCTTCTGATCGTGGGAAACAAAAGGTTGATTGTAGTAACAGGCACATATATTGAGTTTATTATAGTTACATCCACTGAATCCGGCATCTCCGGCAATAAGAAGCCAATAATAATAACCATAAAAATATGTAATTCAACCCTATTCCTCTGCCGGGATGGAACTGGATGTTGACATATAGTACAGTGCTAATCCTGCTAAGGTAGTACGGATAGTTGTCAGCGTAAAAAGGAGATAGTTTTTGGCTTAATGACTGTCTTACCCTTTCTTATTGTACTTCAGTATGTTAGAAAGAAGATTGATTCTCTTCGGCAATCTGCAGGCATTGCATGGGCGCTTATGTACAGCATGATTGCAGGCAATTCGGCAGAAGGGCAGTATGCCGTTAAAGGTCTTCTCTGCAGTACCAGCAGTTACCCAGATCCTCAAGTCTGCGGTTTGCTGAATTTCCATCTCTGCTGAACATGCGAATAACCTGATATGGAAAGGTGAAGAAATGAAGGTGAAGGTTGAAAGCGTATTTGTATGGTCGTTCTTTGGGGACAACTATGATAAGCCTTTTTTCCGCCACTCTTCTGAGTTCTTTTACAGCAGACTCTATATCCCAGATGTGTTCAAGCGTATGGGTGCAGGTAACAGTTTCAAACTGTTTGTCACTGAATGGAAGTGAACATATATCTGTTTCATGAAAGGATATCTCTGGATATTGCTCAATAGTCTTTTTATCTATAACTATATCGCAAGCGGTAACAGATCTGTCTTCACTTAGAATTGAGGCAAGTCTGCCTTTGCCGCAGCCTGCGTCAAGTACCCTTGTTCCCAGTATTTCCTTTTTTATGAGATCCATAGCCTTGTCCGACAGGTCTGTCCCTTCACTCTGAATGCTCACGGTTCCAGTTTCCCTGTAGATCTCACTGAAGAAAGACTCGCTGTGACAGAAGGCTACTTTCTCCTTGAATGAAAGAAAATGCCTGTTTTTCTTGCGGAAAGCAACCATTAACGGTATTTTCATGAATAGTTTAGAGTCTCTAATAACAGGTGGTATACACTCATCCAGCAGAAACTTGATGGTTTTCTCAACAGTTCTGTTCATTCATTACTCCCACCTCTGCTGCACTCCTCTTGCAATGCTGCAGAAAAAAGATCGTTGACGGTGCGCTGTTAGCTGTAGGATTAACAGAATACAGGCATACAGACCTGATCTGCTCTGGTATATCATATTGTTAAAGCTATTTACCACATACTGATATCCTTGCACAAGTATTGTATCAGAACAGCTGTGTGCGTTTGTTTCTCTGGCTGCAAGGGGAAGAGAACACAGGTTGAGGCTCGTCTTTCCCCTTCCATATGTTTAACTGAAGCTCCGCCTCAGTCTTGTCAGAATCAACCGCCTCCGCTGCTGCCTCCTCCATCAAGATCGCTCAGGGTTACTTTCCAGTCATAACCACTCTCTGTAACAGTTACACCCCATCTTGTATAGGTGTCGTCATCGTTATCAATAAGATAAATATCATAGGTATCTGGCTGTACGAAGGCTGTAAATGAGTCTCCCTGGTAGAGTATTTCACCCTGAAGGTAGTTTTCACCCCATGAACTGGATTCAGAGGAGGATATCCAGATGCCTTCTATATTCCAGCCGCCCAAATCATTAGTAATGATTATTGAGCAGTTGCCTGCAGATGCAGCTGCCTGAGTTGTGGTATTCGCATCAATCTGGTCAATGGTTACTGTCCATTCAAAACCATCTGAAGGAACCTGCACATCATTAAGTGTGTAGGTGTCTCCGTCCTGGTCCATTGCCTGAATGTCATATCTGCCTGGAAGAACCAGAATTTCAGCTGTTCTGCCAGGACCAAGGATATCTGTTCCAGGCAGATGGTTGGTTCCCCAGACATCGTCAGAATTCCGGCTTATGTATATACAGTGTATGTCATACATCTCCAGACCATTGGTAACTTTTAGAGGAACCTTTTCGTAGCATCCGCTCAGTGACAGCAGAACCACTGCTGCCAGCGACATTGTCAGTAATAATCTCAATCTTCCTCCTTTTCCTGTAGCAATTGGCTATATTGGTTTATCTCATTAATGCAATATGGTGTTGAAAAGTGCCCGGTGCATTATTAAGTGCTCCTTCGTTCTTATTGAGTTACCGCCTGAAGGCAGCCCTTTTCTGTGACTTCCCTGTTTCCATACTGTATATGCTTTACTATTCTGATCTACCTGCATACCGTATCCGGCCGGTTCAACTCCTGTCTCTGTTGAGTCTCCAGGGGCTGTTTCTGCAGAGGTTGCACTTAGCCCCCGGTCGTCTTCTTCAGCATTGCTGATGTATATGTATTCTGTGTTACATCTGCCAGGACCGCTCACCAGAGTTATTCTTGCTGGTTCGCAGCATACCGGCCAGCCATTACAGCCGTGAGTATTGCTGCCGCCTGAAAGGTTCTTCTGATCTTCTGTAATTTCAAAGGAAAGGGGAGCGTCTTGCGCTCCCCTGTCAAGCACTGAAATCAGGGCATTAATCCATGTCGCCCAGTGTAACCGACCAGTAGTAACCTTCCTGGTCGATAGTAACGCCCCAGAGGGTGTATGTGTCGCCGTCCTCATCTTCAACCCTGATGTCGTATTCGCCTTCAGCTACATAGAAGGTAAAGTCTTCATCAGGGTGAAGGAGCTCAGAGCCGAGCCTGTCTTCGCCCCATGGATCATCTACGCTGTCACAGTAGATGTACCAGATGGTCCAGTCACCAAGGTCGTTGTGAATGGTTACAGGAACGCCGTCTGTGTCATCCCCGTAGCTCGTTGGGTAGGAACTGTCCATGTCCTCAAAGCTGACATTCCACTCAAAGTCACCATCTATGTATTCTTCTGTAAGAAGATAGGCGTCTCCGTCTTCGTCCTCTGCAAGGAAGTCGTACCAGGTACCGGAACTGATTGTGAATGTTACGCTCTCACCAGGTTCAAGTATTTCTGATCCAAGTCTGTCCTCACCCCATTCGTCGCTTGTTGAAGGACTGGCGTAGAGGTACCAGATACTCCATGAATCAAGGTCGTTCGTAACGGTGACTTCAACCTGTTCGCCTTCGGCGTCCATATCAGCTAGGGTTACTTCCCATTCGTATCCGTCTTCCCCGATATCAACTAACCAGACTGTGTATGTGTCACCGTCTTCATCAATGATCTTTATGTCGTAGGTATCTTCCTCTTCAAGCTCAATGGTAACCCTGTCGCCTGGCTTGAGGATGTCCTCTATACGGTTATCAGTCCATGGGCCGTCAGAAGGATCCACCAGAATCTCTTCAATGTCGTAGCTTTCCAGTCCGTTTTCAATCACCACTTCAATGACTTCAGGTTCATCACTGTGATTGTCGGTCTCATGGGCAGGTTCTCCGCCACCGCATCCTGCGAATATCACAGGAAGAGCGGCAAGAGCAAAAAGCAGTTTCTTCATAGTTCTCCTCTTTTCGTTACAGTTTTTTGTGTCTGCGCTTATAACCGGTTCTTAATACAAAAGCCGGGCAATAATGCTGTTGCCCTTTTTCAAAGAGCAGGGGCTGCAAAGCAACCCCCGCTTAGTTCACAGGACTCAGTGACCTGTGTATTTCCCGTTCCGGAAAACTCCACAGACAGCTGTCAGTGCGGAATTTCCGTATTCAGACAAGGCAGTCTAGTCTATGTCGTCCAGTGTAACGCTCCATTGGTAACCTTCTGCACCGATCTCAACATCCCATCTGGTATATGTGTCACCGTCTTCATCTGTAATTCTCATATCATAACTGCCTGCAGGAACACTAATGGTTTCATTCTCACCTGGTACAATGGGTTCGGTAATGCGATTCTCGCCCCAAGGGGAGTCAGTAGGGTCAATCTGTACTTCTTCTATGTTCCAGGCTCCCAGATCGTTGATGATCTTTACAGGAACATTGCCGCTACCGCATCCGGCGATAAGTGTGAGTACTGAGACTGTTGCTATGAAAGCAATCATCTTCTTCATTGTAGTAGGTTCCCCTCTCTCTGTTTGGGTATGAGATGCTCTTCTATTGAACGCCATAATATAAAATTGTAAAGGTCAGGTAAAGACCTGCCTATCTATTGCTGCCGATCCATGTCCTCTTCGGTTATTTCCCAGAGAATCCCATTCTCATCAAGCTCAACCTGCCATAGGGTATATGACCTTTCCATGGAATCAAATACCTGAATGTTATAATTGCCGGGATTCAGGTGCAGCCCGAGTTCGCTTCCTGTGCCGAGAATACCAGGACCAAGTTTGTCATCACCCCAGCTGTCATCGGTGCTGAGAGAGCAGAACACATTGTGTATTGCTAATCCGTTCAGATTGTTCCTTATCAGGAATATACAGCTGCCTTCTCCTGATGAAATATATGAAGGAATCGCTTCACCTGATGACTCAGGGGTTCCCTCCATCATGAAGTTCAGTATCATCTGAATATCCGGAACAAGATTCAGTTTCCATTCGCCATGCTCCTTCAGGAATTCAAATGTCCTGTAGCCGTCCTGACCGTCTGCAGTCAGCAGGGCACGATCACCTGCAAACTCCACAGAGTGTATCACATCTGACATACTGAAGATCTCAGTTTCTATTGCCAGAGACTCGAATAAATCATCTCTGCTGTCAATCAGTTCAATATTGTTTTCCTGAAAAATGTCTAAGACTATGTCTATGTATTCTCTGGTTCCCTCAGTGAGCATCTCATATGACTCATTCCATTTACGGTCAGCCACTGTTCTTCGAAGCTCCATGTAGCTGTCAACTACTCCCTGCTGTTCCTCATTCCAGCCTATGCAGCTGCAGAGTAAGAGAACTCCTGCAGCCATCCATCTGAAACTTCTCACAGGTCACCTCTCCTTCAGTATTCAGTTTGAGAAGAGTCTAGCCATTATCTTCAACAGGGTCAACAGTGCGGTTGACCCCGGTCACAGTTAAATTATTGTATTCGGGACCAGGCTGAAGGGGAGAGATATGCCTAATGTCAGTTTTCCCAGACTCGTTGAGCTGGATACGGTCACCGGTCTTCCTCCCAGGAAGATAATGGACAGTGATCTGCCTGTGCTGCTTCGTTCCATGGCTTCCCTGTCTCTTCCCATGTGCGCCATCATGATTGATATTGATCACTTCAAGAAATTCAACGATACCTGGGGGCATGACACAGGGGATATTGTTCTGCGCCATGTTTCTTCCCTTGTGAGGAATTGTGTGAGGTTCAGAGGGGAAGCCTACCGCTATGGCGGCGAAGAGATAACAGTTCTGCTGCTGAACACCGGAGAAGCCGAGGGAATGGCCACTGCCGAGAGAATAAGGAAACTTGTTGAGGATTCAGAGATAACTGTTGTGGTTAAGGGAAAAGAAATTCCTCTTCAGGTTCAGATTTCCCTTGGAGTAGCTTCAACGGAACAGGTCAGAGGTTCCGAGCTTATCGTCTCTGCGGACAGAGCCCTTTATGAAGCCAAGGAAGGAGGCAGGAACAATTCTGTTCTTTATTCTACTCAGAGTAAGGGGAAAAGCTGCCAGACAACAGTGATTGATGTGCATTTTCCAGAAAGAACTTCCATAATAGGGGGAAGCTATATCCTGCTGAAGAAATGGTTCAGTAACGATTCGCCAATGGATATTGAAGCACGGGAGATTAAGGACCCCGGCACAGACAGTGTGGAAACAGCACAGGGTCCCACCCCTTCCAGGGGAATAATTCAGGCTGAGATAAGAGGTAAGGTGAGTGCAGTAAGAAGGTACAGAGGCGGAACCGACTTCAAGCTGGAAGTGCGAAGTGAACTCATAGATGTGATGTATAAATACATCCTTGATTCATCAGGTGACTGAGCTTCGCTGCCGCACTCTGTGGACAGGTTCCGGCGAGCCTCTTGAAGGTGCTGCTGTTCGAATTTCCCAGGGAAAGATAACAGAGATAGTTCCCTGTGGTCCCTCTGATGGTTTTCACTTCCAGTTCGGTATGCCGGCTTTCTTTGATGGTCACTGTCACCTGACATGGATGATTCTCAAGAAGATTTCCCTTGACCTTTCTCAGGCCTGTTCCAGGGAAGAGTTTCTTGATCTTGTTTCAATGGCCGCGAAAGAGGTTCCTCACGGAAGTATTCTCAGAGGTGAATCCTGGGATGAAAGCCTCTGGAATACCCCTGTTCTTCCCACCCTTGCTGAACTGGACAGAGCGACAGGAGGAGTTCCTGTTTTTCTCTGCCGCACATGCGGTCACAAGGGAATGGTAAACTCTGCAATGCTTAACCTTATTACAGTACATTCATCTGAAGTTGACAGGGAAAACGGTTTTCTTCTGGAGAGAATGGTAATAAATTTTACCAGGTATTTTCCGCCTGAGCCGGAACAGGTGAGAAACGCGCTGGCTTCGGTGGTTTCAGATATTTACTCAATGGGAATTACCGGCTGCTGCACCATTGAGAAGCCTGAACACATTGATCTTATCATGGAGGCCTCTCCTGATCTTGATATTTCCTTTGTGGTGCAGACAAGACCTCCCTGGCTTTCAGGCAGCTACAGGGGAAGTTCTATGATAAAACTGTTTCTGGACGGTTCATTCGGAGCAGGGACAGCAGCACTTGACCTGAAGTCAGGTGAACACCTGCTCTTCACGGATCAGGAGCTTTTTGATGCACTTGCCGTATGTTTTAACCAGGGGCTTACTCCGGTGATTCATGCAATAGGCGGTGCTGCGCTGGAGCAGATAGACAGGGTTACCGGAAGGGTTTTTGAAGCTGCGGGAGGCGGTTTTCCTGTAAGGATAGAGCACGGGGAAGACCTGCTCAGGGTCTGGCCAGGGCATTTTGATCCTGAATACCATTCATTTTCCATGCAGCCCAACTTTGTCGAGAGGTGGCAGAGACAAGGCGGAATGTATGACAGGCTGCTCGGAGCTTGCCATTCTTCTTTCCTGAATCCTTTCAGGTCGATTCTTTCTGCAGGTTTCTCACTCTGTTTCGGAAGTGATTCCATGCCTGCAGGGCCGCTCTATGGTCTGAAGGGAGCCTGGCGGCACAGGAATCCTGCTGAGAGCCTTTCAGTGGAAGATGCTCTCCGGTTATACTCCATTGAGGCTGCGAGAATGTCTGAATGCATGGCTCTTTCTTCTCCTCTGGAGCCGGGAAGACCTGCGGATATGGTTTTTCTCAGCGGGAATCCGTTCAAATGTATTGATGGTTTGCAAGTTGTTTCTACCTTCAGAGGAGGCAGAGAGGTATTTGGATCAGGGGGATGAGCATATGACAGTTACCGACTGGAAAGATCCGGATCAGGTGGCCGAAGAGGTTATCAGGTGTGCTCTCATTGAAGACAGGGCACTTGAAGATGCTGCAACAGGAGCCCTTGGAAATAACGGTCTCACGATGGCATCCTGCGATGTGAATGCCAGAGAGAATCTTGTAGTGGCTGGAATACCATTTGCAGCAAAGGCTTTTCATATGCTTTCTGATCGGGTATCAGTGGAAATACTCACTGAAGAAGGGCAAAAGGTTCCTTCAGGAACCACTCTTGCTGTGATTTATGGAAGAGTGTCTGATATTCTCAGAGGAGAGAGGATTTTTCTAAACCTTCTTGGAAGAATGTGCGGAATCGCAACCCTCACATCAGAGTATGTGAGTCTTGTCCGGAAATACGGCACTGAGATACTTGATACAAGGAAGACAACCCCCTGTCTTCGGGGGCTGGAAAAGTACTCTGTAAAAGCAGGCGGCGGTGTAAATCACCGTTTTTCGCTGGCTGATATGGCCATGATAAAGGACAACCACATAGCTGCCGCAGGAGGCGTTGAGAATCTCGGCCCTGTAATGAACCGCCTTAAATCTCAGGGGATTCCTGTGGAGATAGAGGTTGACAGTCTCAGCCAGCTCAGGGTTGTATTGCCCCTTGCCCCTCACAGGATACTCCTTGACAACATGGATACTGACACCCTCAGAGAAGCTGTGAAGATTTCAGGTGATTCAGGTGTTTATCTTGAGGCATCAGGAGGAATAAACCTGAAGACAGTGGCAGCAGTGGCAGCCACCGGAGTAAACGGTATCTCTTCAGGCGCGCTGACTCACTCTGCCGAAAGTTCAGACATAGGTATGGACTGGAGTTACCATGGAGGAGAGAACAATGGACAGGCTTGCTTTTGATGTAGGCAACACAAAAACCGCCCTTGCTGTGTTCCGTAACGGAAAGCTGATGAAACAGTGGCGAATACGGACGCAGCACTGGACTGCAGATGAGCTGTGGATAACTGTGAAGGCGCTTCTGGATGCAGACGGGTTTGATACTCCAGGGGATGCGGCTTTTGCTTCTGTTGTGCCCCAGGTTCGCCACACACTTGTAAAGATGTCTCAAAGACGCCTTGGAGTAACTCCTGTGATAGTCGGGCCGGATACTGCAGGAATAGAACTTGAGTACCTGTTTCCCCATGAAGTCGGGCCTGACCGGCTGGCAAACGCAGTGGCGGCAATTATGTCCGGGGGGCTTCCTGCCATAGTGGCAGATTTCGGTACAGCAACAACATTCGATGTTATAGATTCTGCAGGCAGGTACTGCGGAGGAGCAATCTGCCCCGGTGTTGGAACCGCTGCAGGTGAGCTGTTCAAGAAAGCTGAAAGACTGAATCCCATTGATCTGAAGTTTCCAGACAAGGTGATAGGAAGAACAACTGCTGATGCGGTAAGGGCAGGGGTTCTCTATGGAGCAGCCGGCGGTGCTGACCGTATGATTGACATGATAACAGGGGAACTGGGAACTGAGCCTGTTCTCTGGGCCACCGGCGGCTGGGCTCCATCTCTGACTGTCCGGTGTCTTCACGAGTTTACAGTTTCTCCGGAACTTACCCTTCGGGGTATTGACGAAATAGGAAGAAAAAACAGGGAGGAGGTGACTGATGGCTGATATACTCATGGGGGTTACCGGAGGCGCAGCTGCTTTCAAGGCGGTTTCTCTGGCATCAATGCTGAGAAAAGCAGGGCACAGTGTAAAATCCGTACTTTCCCCTGGAGGTATGAAATTCATCACTCCGATACAGCTTTCTGCTGTTACCGGCGAACCTTGCCATACAGAGCTTTTCAGCGGTGACAATTTGATACCCCATATATCCCTTACAGATCACCTTGACCTTATGATTGTGGCGCCTGCCACTGCCCACTTTATTGCAAGGGCGGCACAGGGGTTGGCAGATGATTTGCTCACAGCTTCTTTTCTTGCCTGTTCAGCGCCTGTGGTTATTGCGCCTGCAATGAACACCAGAATGTGGGAGAATCCGGCTGTGGTCCGTAATGTTTCAGTTCTGAAGGAACGGGGTATTGTTTTCGCAGGGCCTGCTCAGGGTAAACTTGCCTGCGGGACAACAGGTGCCGGCAGGCTCATGGAACCTGCGGATATTTACAGAATCTGCTGCGATGTTCTGAAAGGAGACAGATGATTCCGGTTCCCACTATGGAGTGGAAAGAAGGCAGACTGGTACTTCTGGACCAGAGGGAGCTTCCAGGCAGGGAAATATATTTTTCCTGCGATACTGTGGAGATACTTGCAGACTCCATCAGAACACTGGCTGTACGGGGAGCCCCTGCCATAGGTATTGCCGCTGCCTACGGCGCTGTTACTGCAATGAAAGAGGCAGGGGAGGGGGAAAACTTCAGAGAGAAGACCCTGGAGCTGGTGGATGTGCTTGCAAAAACCAGGCCTACAGCTGTTAATCTCTTTAACTGTCTTGATATTCAGAGGAAGATTATCAGAGAATGCAATACCAGAAAAGAGGGGCTTTCAGAACTTCTTCTCAGTGCTGAAAGAATGTTCTCTGAAGACCTGAAAGCCAGCATGGAAATGGGCAGACTGGGAGCAGCACTTCTTCCTGACAACTGTACTGTTCTCACCCACTGCAACGCCGGCGGACTTGCCACTGCCGGTCTGGGGACAGCTCTTTCGGTTATCTACAAAGCCTTTGAGAACGGAAAGCTCAAAGAAGTCTATGCAGACGAAACCAGACCTCTTCTGCAGGGGGCCCGGTTAACCTCATGGGAGCTTTCTAAAGCCGGTATACCTGTTAAGGTTATTCCAGACTCTGCTGCCGCTTCTCTGATAGCTTCCGGCAGAATTGATGCAGTAATTACAGGGGCAGACAGAATAGCAATGAACGGCGATTCAGCCAACAAGATAGGAACCCTCTCCCTTGCGGTAAACGCAGGAAGAGCCGGTATTCCATTCTACATAGTCGCGCCTGTTACCACTTTTGATTCTGAAGCACAGACAGGGAAAGAGATAGTAATAGAGGAACGGGGAAGAGGAGAACTGGCATCACTGGGAGACCGTCAGCTGCTTCCTGAGGGGGTTGGCGTCTTCAATCCTGCATTCGATGTAACTCCTGTGGAGCTGATCACTGCAATTGTCTGCGAGAGAGGCGTAATAAGCTCTCCTGAGAAGCTTCTTAGGCAAGGTTGACATGCCGGATAACAGGAGATACTTTTAACAGCTGAAATTACTTCACATATATACCTGTGAATCATATAGGGGGATAATAATGGGAAGAACCATTGGAATAGACCTTGGTACCACCAACTCATGCATTGCCTTTAGTGATGGGGGGCATCCTACGGTTATTCAGTCTAAGAGCGGTGCCAGGGTAATGCCCTCTGTGGTGGCATTCTCAGCAAAAGGAGAACGACTGGTAGGCCTTGTTGCAAGACGACAGGCCATAACCAACCCCCGAAATACCATTTCCAGTGTGAAAAGGCTGATGGGTAGAAAGTACTCAGAGATAGCCGACGGCATTGACAATGTTTCCTACGAGATTGTTGAGAACACAAATGGAGATGCTGCTGTGCGAATAATGGATCGTATCTATACCCCTCCTGAGATATCTGCCATCATCCTTCAGAAACTCAGGCAGACAGCTGAAGAGTTCCTTGGTGAAGAGGTAACAGAAGCTGTAATAACCGTTCCTGCTTATTTCAATGAGGTGCAGCGGGAAGCCACAAAAGCAGCAGGCAAGATAGCAGGTCTGAACATCAAACGGGTACTCAATGAGCCCACCGCAGCCGCACTGGCGTTTCTGGAGCCCAGGGGAAAATCAAAAATAGCTGTTTACGACTTCGGAGGAGGTACTTTTGACATAAGTGTTCTTCAGGTGGTTGAAGGTGTTTTTGAGGTTAAAGCCACACTGGGGGATACTTCACTTGGCGGTGACGACCTGGATACACAGCTGGTGAACTGGATTATGGCAGAGTTCCTGTCTGATACAGGCATTGACCTTAACAATGACACTATAGCTCCTCAGAGGGTAAGGGAGGCCGCGGAGAGGGCTAAATGCGAGCTTTCAATGGCACAGGAGACCGATATCAACCTGCCGTTCATTGCCACAGGAGAATCAGGACCTGTTCACCTGGAGATAAAGGTAACCAGGAAACTATTCGAAGAGCTTGCAGGTGATCTGATAAGAAAGACAATGCCCCTTTGCCAGGAGGCTGTTTCAGAGGCCGGTATGAAGATGGAGGATCTGGACCATGTGGTTCTTGTGGGCGGTTCAACCAGAATACCAATGGTGCAGGAACTTGTTGAGGAGCTTTTCGGCAAAAAACCGGCACAGTCGGTGAATCCTGATGAAGTGGTTGCTCTCGGGGCAGCAATAGAGAGTTCAGTTCTCACCGGACAGAGAAAGGACCTGGTGCTCATAGATGTTACTCCGCTTACACTGGGGCTTGAAACGCTGGGGGGCGTTATGACGCCTATCATTGACAGGAACAGCCCTGTTCCCACAAGAAACAGCAGAGTTTTCACAACTGCCAGCGATAACCAGTCTGTGGTAAGTGTGCATGTAGCCCAGGGAGAGAGGGATCTTGTTGACGGTAACAGGAGTCTTGGAGTCTTTGAGCTTCGCGGTATAAAACCTGCCAGGAGGGGAGAACCCAGAATAGAAGTAACCTTTGAGATAGATGCCAGCGGTATTCTCAATGTCTCCGCGAAGGATAACAATACCGGTCAGGAACAGAGCATCAAGGTTAATCCAAGCGGCGGTCTTTCAAGCGGCGATATTGAAAGACTCCGTAAAGAAGCTGCAGCTAATGCGGAAGCTGATAAGAGGCGCATGAAGCTTGTAGGTCTCCGCAACGAAGCTGATGAGGCTTTGTACAGGGCCTCAAAAATTCTTAAAACCGCAATGGAAGAGGTTGAAAAAGAGTCCCTGGAGGAGCTTGAAAACGCCGTCAGGGAACTTAAGAAGCTCAGAAACGATGATGATGCCCTTCTTCTGGGTAAATCCATCAGCAGTGTACGAGCCCAGACTGATTCTCTTTCCAAACTTGTGGAGGCTTTTAACAGCGTTGATGATGAGTCTGACTCTGAGTTCCTTGATTCTATCGGTGGTATTGCTTCAGAGAGCGATGAGCCCTGACAGTATTCAGACCTCCTGATTTGTTGGTGCGCTGTTCCGGCAGGAGTATATTCCCGAAATGAATCCATACGAAGTACTGGGCGTGGCAAGAAACGCCTCTGCGGAAGAAATCAAGAAGGCCTACCGGACTGCTGCGATGAAGAACCATCCAGACAGGAATCCTGGAGATAAACAGGCTGAAGAGCGTTTCAAGGAAGCAGCCAGAGCTTACGAAATTCTAAGCAATCCTTCCAGAAGGGATGCCTATGACAGGTTCGGCACCACAGGAGAACCTGGAGCCGGAGGCATGGGCGGTATGGAGGATGTCTTCGGCGGATTTGGACTGGATGACGCCCTGAGAGCATTCATGGAAAACTTCGGCTTTGCATCAGGAGGTCGCAGTCGCACAGTTGTTCAAGGTGAAGACCTTACGGTTAAGGTTGATCTTGACCTTAACGAAGCTGCCCTGGGCGGCAGACGGGAAATTAAAGTTGAAAAGAACACTGCATGTGAGTGCTGTGATGGTTCAGGAGCCGATCCTGATGCAGGTATGGAGACCTGCAGGCAGTGCGATGGAACCGGTCGCATAGCTTCAACCAGAAACACCCTTCTTGGAAGCTTCAGAACGGTCAAGCAGTGTCCTGTATGCAGAGGCGCAGGAAAAGTACCTAAGAAAATGTGCAGAGAGTGCGGCGGCAAAGGGTACAGGAAAAAGAAAACTTCCATTGCAGTTGAACTCCCTGCAGGGCTCTCCAGAGGTCACTACATCAGGCTTCGGGGGCAGGGCAACCATCCTGGAATGGGAGGTGTTCCCGGAGACCTGAGGCTTCTGGTGAACAATGTGAATTACGGCCCATTTCAGAGAGAAGACGACGATCTTGTTTTTCCCCTTGTTATTTCCTATTCTGCAGCGGTTTTGGGAGACGAGTTCAGCATACCGTCTCCTGACGGTGAAGAGGTCAGAATCAAGGTTCCTTCAGGTACCCAGGCAGGTACCAGAATACACCACCGCAACATGGGTATGGGAAGGCTGAACAGGCGTGGAAGAGGTGACCTGATAGCAGAAATTCAGATATTCGTGCCATCAAAAGTTAAGAAAAAAGACAAGGAGCTGCTGAAGAAGCTGGAGGAATCTTCCTCATTCAGCATTCGGAAGAAATAATGAAAGTTTCTCTTGAGAAACTGGATTTTTCAGGGATACTCAGAAGGGTTTCCGAGTACACTTCCACTCAGCAGGGAAAAGATAAGGTTCTTTCTATCCTTCCTGCTGAAAACAGGAATGATGCTTCCCTTCTGCAAAGTGAAACCATTCACGCGGCGCTGCTTTCAGGCTCTTCTGTGAAGCCTTCACTTGGTGGAGTTGACATTGCAAACACTGCCATGAATCAACTGGCAAAGGGCGCTATAGCCCTTGAACCGATTCACCTGAGAGGCGCAGGCATACTTCTCAGAGATGTTCGGGAATTCTCACAGAAGCTTGAAGAAGTAAAGGATGACGCGCCAGGTGTTCTTCACCGGAGGCTGCCTGATGTGTCAGCGCTGGTTACCTTTTCAGAGAAGCTCTTAAGAATAACAACTCCAGACGGTGAGCTTTCTTCGTGCGCTTCACCGGAACTGAAAAAGCTCTCTTCAAGACTTGAGTCTCTCCGTTCAGGCATTTCATCCAGGCTCAATGCCATTGCAGCCCGTTACGCAGGTTCGGGAACTCTGCGAGATTCACCTCCCACTATCCGTTCAGGCAGATTTGTTCTGCCTGTAGCCTCAGGGGCCAGAAAAAGGGTCAAGGGCATTGTTCACGATAGATCAGAGAGCGGCGCAACCTTTTTTATCGAGCCTTCCGAGCTTGTTGAAGCAGGGAATCTTCTTCAGGAGACAGCTCTTGATCTGGAACAGGAAAAGAGAAGAATACTCCGTGAAGCCACTTTACAGGTTCGTGAATATTCATCGGAGATAATGGAATGCATTCAGGTGTTCACTTCTCTTGATGTTATCTATGCCAGAGCGGCATACCACTCCAGATGGGGTACTGTTTTTCCTGAAGAGGGGCCTTTGAACCTTAAAGGGCTTGTTCATCCGCTGCTTCCTGTGAAAACAGCAGTCAGAAGTGATATCAAGCTTGATGAAAGCTGGCGAGTTCTTGTTGTTTCAGGGCCTAATGCAGGGGGAAAGAGTGTTCTTCTGAAGGCTGCGGCACTTGCTTCAGTATGCTCAAGAGCAGGGCTTGGAGCCCATCTTACCGGCCCTTCAACAATGCCCTTTTTCAGCAGAGTTATGGTTTGCATGGGGGACAATCAGTCCATAGCCATGCACCTCAGTACTTACTCCGCCAGGCTTTCAGAACAGATAAAGATTCTCAGAGAAGGCAATGCCGAAACACTCTCTATTGTGGATGAACCGGCAGGGGGCACCGATCCAGTCACAGGAGCTGCCCTTGCAGCTGTGTTTCTGGAGAGAACTGCGGATATGGGGGTGCGTACCATGGTAAGTACCCACATGGGTCAGCTGAAGCTTCTGGCAATGGAGAAGGCTGGATTTATAAACGGTTCCATGTCCTTTGATACTGCTACCCTTACACCTGGTTTCAGATTCATTCCTGATCTTCCAGGGGCTTCCTGCACCCTTGAAGCCGCGGCAATAGCAGGTTTTCCTGAAGATATCCTTTCCGAGGCTTCCAGACTGGCAGGTGACTCTTTCAGCCTTGACAGTCTGGTGGTAAATCTCAGGGAGCTGGAAGAGATAAAAGGCAGAGAAGTTGAAGCCCTGAAGATACAGCGGCGAAAGGCAGGGAAGAACCGGCGGGAAATGGAGCGAAAGTTACGCCGTCAGCGCAGAGAGCTGGATGAAATAAGAAAGCAGACAGAGATGGACAGGGAACGGGAACTGAAACGAATAAGATCTGAAGCAGATTCACTTCTTGTTGTTCTGGCCAACTCACCAACCAGAGAGAAAAGGCTTGAAACCAGAAAAAAGCTTGCCGAACTTACAGGCGCTGCATTGAAAAAGCCTGAAGGGGAGTTCAGGGAAAGGGCTGTCTCATCCGGTTCAGTTCAGCTTGCTCCCGGTGTGAGGGTTTCTGTAAAAGGCTGGCCGGACCCTGGTACAGTTGAGAAAGTGAGCAGATCATCGGTAATGGTCAGGGTTGGACCCATGCTTCTCAAGAGAAATTCTGAAGAACTCAGTATTATTAACGAACCTGAAGCAGAAGCAACTGCAGCAGCTGAATACGAGCCTGTTCAGGAGAATCCTGAGGCAATACTCCTTGGGCAGACGGTTGACGAAGCCATTGTTGAACTTGATATAAAACTGGACAACTGTTCAGCCCTGGGGTTGAAAAGGCTTAGAGTTGTTCATGGAAAGGGCCGTCTGATGCAGGGAGTAATAGAGTGGCTCAGAAGAGATCGCCGTGTGAGATCGGTTTCAATGGCTCCACCGGAGGAAGGCGGTGTTGGAGCTTCAATTGTTATTTTGAAGGGATAGAAAATTGGGATACGATCCTATTGATATTCAAAGAGTAAAAGAAGCTTCAGATATTGTTTTTGTTGTACGACAGTTTGTAGACTTAAAAAGGGCAGGAAGTTCATGGAAGGGGCTTTGCCCCTTTCACAATGAGAAAACTCCAAGTTTTACAGTTTCTCCTTCTAAAGGCACATGGAAATGCTTCGGCTGCGACAAAGGAGGGGATGTATTCACTTTCCTCATGGAGCAGCAGAACCTGACCTTTCCCGAGGTTGTCAGGCAGCTTGCTGAAGAGAACGGCATAGACCTGAAGGAAACAGGCTCTTCAGGTGCAGGTTATGAGCGAAGAAAGATACTCTTCAACATAGTTCAGGAGTGTCAGGATTTCTACCTTGCCTCCATTAAAAAAGATGCAGGCTTTGAGTGTCGCAAATACCTTGAGAGCAGAAAAATAAACGATAATGAACTGGCTCTGGGTATCGGCTATGCCCCTGGAGGAAATGCAACGCTGAGACACCTTTCAGACAAGGGTTATTCCGTTTCTACAATGTGTGAGGCAGGGGTTGTTTTACAGAGGGATGGCCAGGAGCCCTATGACAGGTTCAGAAACAGGCTGACATTTCCAATATGTGACCGGAGAGGCAGAGTGGTATCGTTCGGCGCCAGGGCAATGGACGATTCTCAGCCTAAATACCTCAACGGACCTGAGACAGGTATCTACAGCAAAGGCTCTATTCTATACGGTTACAGCAGAGCTCAGAAAGCTGCCCGTAACAGTGGAAGGGTCATTCTTGTTGAAGGCTACTTTGATCATGCCAGACTTGCAGCTTCAGCGGTGGAAGAGGCTGTTGCAGCCAGTGGAACAGCATTCACAGAGAAGCAGGCTAGAAGCCTTCTGGGCATGGCAGACAGTGTTTTTATCTGCTTCGACGGCGACAGTGCAGGAAGCTCAGCTGCGGTAAAAGTTGCCAAAATCCTTCTGGCTCAGGGGGGATATCCTTCTATTATACGGCTACCTTCAGGGCAGGATCCCGATGACTACATATCTGCAAAGGGTATAAATGCATTCAGTGATCTCCTGAAGAATGCTGTTGATCCCATAACCTTCTGTATGGGGCTTGTCGCTCCCCGGGAACAGGGAGGGCCTTCCAGGGTCAAGGTTGCCAGAAGACTTCTTGAGGTGGCCTCCTGCGCTTCTGATGCTCTGATTGAGGAAGACCTTAAGGAAAAGGTTGAGAAGTTTACAGGGTTCTCAAGAACCTCTCTCAGCAGAGCCATTGCTGATAAGAGGCAGGAGAGTGAGAGAAGAAATACTCCTCGAGTCGCAGACAGACTTTCTCCGGCAGACAAATCGATTCTCAGAGCCGCAACTGCAGGCGGTTTTCTTCACGGAGAACTTCTGGAGCATCTCAGAGCAGAAGACCTTGATTCAGAGCAGGGCAGAGATATGTTTATTCAGCTTGCGGATCAGCTGAGAAGAGGATACACATCGGTGATTCTGGCTGAACTGACAGGGGATACAGCCAGGCTGGCGCTTGATATCGTTGGTGAACTGGAATCCGTAACCTCGGAAGATCTTGTTATGCTGAGAAAAAGCATTGAACGGGAAAGAAGGGAAATACCCAGAAGGCGGCAGTTGAGGCAAAGACTGCAGGAAGCAGACGAGGAGGAGAAGGCTATCATACTGGAAGATCTCAGAGACTTAGGCGGTCTCCATGAGAGCTAGTCCCCCTGAACTTCCACAGAGCTTCAGTTCCAGGGTCAGTGCTGCTCCCTCATTCGGAGCTGAACAGAACAATGCTCACGCAAGTCGAATAATAGAGTGCAGGAATGAACTGGTAAGTATTCTTCAACTGCCTGAGGAAATCTCAGGCTGCGGAAACTGGAACATTATCCGAAGGGAGATATATGCCAGGCTGGAGCAGGACCTTTGCAGTCATGTCAGAAAAGCTGCCGAATCCCTCGTGGAAAAGATTATGGATATTGAAGAAGACCTTATTGAAGGCAATATGCGCTTTGTGCTCATGCTGGTCAGAAGATATTCCAGAGAGGGAATGGGAGCCATGGAAGAGATGGATTTCATTCAGGAGGGCTGCGAGGGGCTGCTTGATGCAGTAAGAAGATTTGATTTTTCCGGCAGAGGCAGTTTTCTCTCTTATGCCCTTTTGCGAATAAGGAAAAGGGTTCTTCTGGCAATGGAGAGACAGCAGCGTCTGGTCCGTATTCCTGCACATGTACTCAGAAAAGGTTTCTATCTTCGGGAGGTTATCAGTGATTTCAGCAACCGACATGGCAGGTATCCCACTCCGGAAGAGGTAGACAGGGAGACAGACGGCTGCATAAGCCGCTCCATGATTCTTAACCTTACTGAAACGGTTCTTCCATTGCATGGAACAACTGACGGCAGCGGTATTCCGCTTGAGGAAAAGATACCTGCAGACGAATATAAGAATGACAGTGAACTCAGCGAAGCGGTTCAGGAGGCACTGACACATCTTGACAGCAGGTCAAGGTTTATTCTTGTTATGCACTACGGGCTTGCAGACGGAGAAACCGCCAGCCTTTCCGAAATAGGTCAAGTACTGGGAATTTCGTATGAAAGGGTAAGACAAATTGAAAAAGCTTCTATCGCTATCCTGGCTGAGCATTTCAGCGGTTTTACTGTTACTGACTGGCTGCGGGAAGAGTAAGAGTGAACCTTCTTCAGAACTTCAGAATCCAGATACTGCGGCAGTGGTATTCGGGCCTTCCCTGGCAGAACTTTTTGTGGCAGGCGGCATTGATTACAGGCTTGCTGCTGTGGACAGGTTTACCATTCTTCCTGACAGTGTTCAGGTTCAGGTTGCAGGGGATTTCCTCTCACCCTCACTGGAACTGATCTACAGTCTTGGAACAACCTCTATTCATGTGATAGGAACCAACCAGTCCCTTGTTGATCTCGCTGACAGGATGGGCATACCGTACTACAACTATTCTTTCGATACCCTTGATGATGTATTTGAAGTTTGCAGGGAGCTTGAATCACGGTATCCTGATGCAGAGCTTGACGAATTCATCTTTTCTGTTGAGCACAAGCTTGATTCAGTTGCAGGCTCCGGCCTTCCCCGTATCTCAATCATGCCTGTAATCTATTTTCAGGAGGACGGTGCCATTACTGTGGCAGGCAGAGGCACCTTCTTTGAAGACATAATTACAGGAATAGGCTGTGAGCACGCGGCACCGGAGACAGGAACCTATCCCATGGTTTCAGTTGAAGGTGTTATGGAAATGGCCCCTGACATTATCATTGTTTTTGCCCCTGGCGCAGACTCTGAAGAAATACTGAACAGGTGGGAAGGCTACGGTCTTGGAACAGATAATGTTACAGTTCTCAATGGAGATCATGTTCTCATGCCGGGCAGTCATCTGCCTGAGCTTATTGTGGAAATAAGCAGGTGTCTTGAATGAAGCTTGCCCGCTTTCAAGCAGGCTACAGCAGGGAGCTGGAAGTGGTTTCAGGAATAAATGTGGTGTTTCCTGAAGGATCTGTTACAGCGGTACTCGGGCCCAACGGAAGTGGAAAGAGTACTCTTCTCAAGGGCATAATGGGTTTTTCGGGAGTTTCATGCTCAGGGTCTGTGATGTTCCGGAATACAGATATTCGCAGAATAAGCAGAAAGAAAAGGGCGGAGCTGGTTGGTTATCTGCCCCAGAGTTCGCCGGTTCCAGCAGGGCTCACTGGTCTTGAAACAGTTCTTCTTGGAAGGCATCCCCACAGGTCTTCGTGGGCAGGAGATTCTCAGAAGGACATAAAGGTTGCAGAAGAGGCACTTGAACTTGTTGATGCTTCTTATCTTGCGGAAAAGCCTGTGGACAGAATATCAGGAGGGGAGAGGCGGCTGGTGAACCTTGCAGCTGTGCTGGCACAGGAAACTCCTGTGATACTACTTGATGAACCTGGCTCATCGCTGGACTACGGTAATGCCGGCCACTTGTGGCAACTGCTTTCAAGGCTTGCAAAAACAGGTAAAACCATCATTGCCACCACCCACAGAATAGGTATGGCTGCCGGACACTTTGATCGTGTTCTGCTCATTGCAGGCGGTACCCAGATAGAATACGGTGAACCTGAGAAGGTTTTTTCCAGTGAAGGCCTTCTCTCTCAGGTTTACGGAACTCCGCTTAGAGCTGTGAAAAATGGTTCGGAAGGCTGGATTGTGGTACCGGAGGTAACAGAATGAAGAACCTTGCCTTTATTCTTCTTCTGCTCCTTGCTGTCGGGCTGGCAGTTTCTGTCTTCAGCGGGCCTATGGGGTTTTCAGCGCCTGAGAGTGTCGTTCTCAGCCTTCGGCTGCCCAGAGCCCTTCTGGCTGTTCTGGCAGGCACTTCACTTGCTGTTTCAGGATGCGTTCTGCAGGCCATACTGAGAAATCCCCTTGCTACACCATACACCCTGGGCATAAGTGCCGGAGCAGGGGTAACTGCAGGAATAATCATACTCACCGGAACTGCTGTTCCTGTTCTTCTTGTGTACCTTTCAGGAACTGCAGGAGCCCTGGCCGCAGCGGGATTCACCTGGTTTCTTGCAGGAAGGGCAGTAGGTAACAGGGACGGGGCAACACTTATTCTCGCCGGTGTAACTGTGAACCTTCTGGGGGCTTCTGTTCTTCTCTTCATAGAATATCTAAGCCCTGCATCCAGACTTATCGAGATAATCAGATGGATGATGGGCAATCTTTCTGTTGCAGGCTATGGCAGAATAATCTATCTGCTGCCTTTTACCCTGGGAGGGCTGATTTTTCCTTTTCTGAAGACCGGTGTTCTCAATCAGTTTCTTACAGGTACTGAGATAGCAGAATCAAGAGGCGTGAATACCGCCAGGGAGAAGAAAATACTTCTGGGAGCTGCAGCGCTTCTTGCAGGAGGCGCAGTGGGAGCTGTGGGGCCTGTTGGATTTGTAGGACTTATGGTTCCCCACATCATCAGAAGGATTGCAGGAGGTGATTACCGGAGGCTGCTCCCTCTCTCTGCTCTGGGAGGCGCTGTACTGGTTGTGTGGGCTGACATAGTTTCAAGAACCGTACTCTCTCCGGGAGAACTGCCTATAGGAATAATTCTCTCAATGCTGGGCGGGCCGTTCTTCCTTTATCTTCTTCTGAAAAAGCCTTGTGATTCCGGCTTTCAGGAAACTTAACCATATCACATAGTTCCTGAGGCAGGCATCGGTGTTTTTCATGGGGAACAGCTCGAATCCATACAACTGCGCCCTCCGACCAGGTTATGTGCAGATGAAGGCCGGTGAATGCAGGCAGGGACTCTGATTAATGTCCCGCTCGGGGATGGGTGAAATCCCTCGCCTTCAGGCGAAGCCTTTAGGAGGCTGCGGTATTATAGTAGAGTCATGAAAGGTTATCGCAAAGGTTCACATACGGTCTATCGTCTTCACTTTCATTTGGT
>PDWJ01000775.1_pt1 | contig 45435 bp, 40 predicted proteins | sample 1430881 | NCBI WGS metagenome assembly PDWJ01 (sample SAMN01162460, study PRJNA174530) | Oral metagenome, whole genome shotgun sequencing project. | biome: Marine environment; feature: Marine mammal; material: Swab sample of the gingival sulcus; isolation source: swab sample of gingival sulcus...
TGCAACAAGATACGACAAGTTGGCTACTTCTTATATGGCTTTCGTATACTTGGCTTCTATTCTCCTTTGGCTTACTTAATTGTCAACACGCCCTAACACAGCTTTTTTAAAGTCAGAATATCTTTGACACAAAGGATATCTGTGATGTGACCTTCAGTATATGCCCACGCGAAGGGCTGTTTGGCCGAAAAAACAGTTCGTTTCAGGGCTTGTTTTTTGATACAATCTATGCTCAATTCATCAGCTTTGCAAACGAGGGCGGCTCACACATCTACGGATAGATTTATGCATCCTCTTGTCACCTTGACACTTGTGATCCTTGGATTGGCAGGACAACTTGTGGCTGGGTATCTGCTGTTTGCTGCCCAGGACAAGCCAGCAAACCGTTCAGCATTGATCCTGACCGGTTGTTCAGGGACTTGTCTTATCTGTGTTCTGGCCTTCCTCCGTCACGATGCTGTCTTGCTGGTCGGTGAGTCTGTGGCCCTCTTGGCAGGGGGATACATGGTCATCTCCACAAGGCCTTGACAGGCAAAAAAATCGTCTCGTGCTGACAAAGGGTTATTTTTTCCATGAACCAGGTGGTTGCTCTCTTGACGCCTCTGCGAATCATGGATAAAAAAATAAGTTACTTTTTTATTTTCGAGGAGATCATTCTATGAAACGCACGTATCAGCCAAGTACAACAAGAAGAAAAAGAACCCACGGTTTTTTGGTTCGTTCCGCTACCAAGAGCGGTCGTGCCATCCTTAAAAGAAGGCGGGCAAAGGGGCGGAAAAGATTAGCCGTCTAGCCTTTCCCAAAACCTGTCATCTTATCCGGCGGTCCCAATTTGAAGCATGCTATAATCGGGGCCGTCGGTATTTTACGTTGCATTTCATCCTCTTCGTCCTTGACCGCAACGATCAGGGGCCTTGGAGACTTGGCCTTGCCGTGAGCAAAAAGGTGGGCAATGCCGTGCGGCGTAACCGTATCAAAAGGATTGTGCGGGAATATTTCCGCCTTTGTCAGGACAGCATCCCTCCAGGGATGGATTATGTGGTCATTCCCAAGCGGCATGTTCGTGCCTGTTCCCTTACCTGCGAACAGGTTACAAAAGAACTGGGGGCCCTGCTTGTTCACCAGCTATCCCGTGGTTCATCATCTGAAACAAACGGTCTATGACCTCCGCTTTCCATGCGATATCTTCTCGCCAAAGTCATTTCCGTCTATCAGATCCTCATCTCCCCCCTGTACTCACCGTGCTGCCGTTTTGTTCCCACCTGTTCCCAGTATGCCAAAGAAGCGGTGCTGACACACGGGCCATGTCGGGGGTTGTGGCTGGCCATAAAGCGCATTGTCCGGTGTCATCCAGGGTGCCAAGGTGGTATAGATCCGGTTCCTCCACTGGCTTCACCTCCAACCATCAGCCGTAGCAAAGAGAAAACTTTTCATGGATACTAATCGTGTTGTTCTTGCCGTTACCCTGTCACTTGGGGTTTTGCTCATCTGGAACTGGTTATTTCCACCGGTGCAGGAGCTTCCGGTTCAGCCTGCAGATCCTGCCCTGCACCAATCGGCCCAGGCCCCGGTACCTGTCCCTGCTCCAGCACCTGATATGAAGCAGGCTATGACGACGCCGAGAGTAACCTTTACACCTGCCCAGGGCAGGAGTGTGGTTGTCAACACCCCTCTGTATAAGGCTGTCCTCAACACTGACGGCGGGGTTCTGGAACACTTTCTTCTCAAAAAGTACACACAAACCATTGCCCAGGATGCTCCTTGCATTGATCTGATCACCCCTGAAGCCCTCAAAAGAGCCCCTTTGGGCCTGAGCTGGAACCGGACACCTGTCTGGAGTGACGGGACATGGGGGTTTTCCGGAAAGAATCTGGATTTGCAGGGTGAGCAGGAGGGAACCCTTGTCTTTACAGGCAAACTGGGCTCTGTCACCTTTATCCGAACCCTGGTATTTGGGGCGGATCACTATGAGATCAGGGAAACTCTTAAGGTTATCAATACGACCCAGGGGCAGGTGACCGGAGAGTTGGATTTTTCACTGGCCAGTACAGGCCTTTCTGCCAAGGATGATCGCTATAACCAGAACCTTATTGCCTTTCTCTCGGCCCAGGGGCTTGAAGAGGAAAACGATGAGGACGATCTCAAGGCCGGTATTGCCCTGTCCCCTGGCAACGCCCTTAAGTGGGCTGGTATTGAGAACCATTATTTCATTCTTGCCCTTGCGCCCATGTCCGGCGATATGGGCATCAAGGCCAAACTTGACGGCGATATCTATCGGCTTCTCATGGGCCAGAATCTGATCATTGAGCCAGGCCAGAGCCAGCAATTGTCCTGCACCTATTATCTTGGTCCCAAAAAAAATTCGGCCATGGCAGATGCACCCAACGAACTCAAACGGTGCATTCACTACGGATGGTTCGATATTATTGCCAAACCTCTTATTGTGGGGCTGAATTTTCTGTACGGCTATGTGGGTAACTATGGCGTGGCTATCATCATCCTGACGATCATTATCAAGCTGCTGTTTTGGCCCTTGTCCCAGAAGAGTTACAAGTCCATGGAAAAGATGAAAAAAATCCAGCCGCTCATGGCCCAGGTTCGGGAGAAATATAAAGATGATCGAGATCAGATGAACAAGGAGGTCATGCAGTTATACAAGGCCCACAAGGTCAATCCTGCTGGCGGATGCCTGCCCATGTTCTTGCAGATACCGGTATTTTTTGCTTTGTATCAGGCTCTGCTTGGTGCCCTTGAGTTGCGCCACGCCCCGTTCATAACCCATCTTCCATTGACTGATCTTGTCTGGCTGGCTGATCTTTCTGCCAAGGATCCCTTTTACATTACTCCGCTTATCATGGGGGCGACCATGTTTCTTCAGCAGAAAATGACCCCCACAGCAGGCGACCCCACCCAGGCCAAGATCATGCTGTTTATGCCTATTGTATTTACCTTTATTTTTTTGAATTTTCCCTCTGGTTTGGTGCTCTATTGGATGGTGAACAACATACTCTCCATTGCCCAGCAATGGATGATTTCCCGAAAACTGTAGTGAGAACACGCCAGCAACTCCCAGGTACGCATCAACGATCACAACATTTGGGCATAACATTGTGATAATGACCCGCAAAGCGTCTCCTGTGACTATTGCTGCAGAACAATCAAGGAGTCTTTGTATGAGCGAATACAAGAGTTTTCAGGGCAAACATGTCGATGATGCCATTACAGATGCGTGTCATCATTTTCATTGCTCACGAGAAGAATTGGAAGTGGACATTGTCACCGGAGGTTCATCCGGCATCTTTGGTCTGGGTGTGAAAAAGGCCAAGATCAAGGCCCGTAAACGTCAAACTGTAGACAAAAAACCATCTGACGCCCCATCCCGTCAGCATCCTCGGTCAGATACCATACAGTCTGCTGCCAAACAATCTGGCAGACCTCCCAAGGCTGCCCCTTCACCGACCAAAAAGGCCAGCACGGAAAGCCCTGCCCCAGCACCTCTTGCTGTCTCACAATCGCCATCTGCTGAAGACCAGAGAGATACAGCCAAAGTAGCTGAGCGTTCTCACGACTTTGAGAAGCAAAGCACCGACAACCCCAGAAAAGGATACCGTCAGGATCAGGCCAATGCCCACACTGCCCGCCCCTTCACCCCCCGACAAAACCGAAACAGCGAAGCTGACTTCAGGTCGGGAAGACCTCCCTTCCGGTTTGGCAATATGGAAGAGGTTGATGTGGAGGCAGCCCGTGCATGTATCTTGGAATGCACCAAAATTCTTCTGACCAATATTTCCGAAGGTACTATTCATGTGGATATGGACGCCATACCCATTGCTGTAGTCATTGAGGACGAGGTCAATTCTGGTCTCATCATCGGACGCGAGGGTCAAACCATCTCGGCCATGCAGTATCTCTTAAACCGTATGGTCTCACGCAAGCATCCTGGTATTGCCCGGATTCAGATTGATGCGGGTGATTACAGGGAGAAGCAAGAGGAACAATTACGAAGAACAGCCGTGTTTCTCGCCCAAAAGGCCAAGGCTACCCAAAGAATCCAGAGTACCCATCCCTTGAGTTCCTACCATCGAAGGGTAGTTCACATGGCCTTGCAAGACGAACGGGAGATCGTGACCAGAAGCAAAGGAGATGGGCCTCTCAAGCGGGTACTCATCATGCCCCGACGCAGGAGAAACGACTATTATCACAACGGCCCTATGGGCAATGGACGAGGTGGCCGAGAATATCGTGATCATGGTTATCAGGGCATGAACAACGAAACCTTGTGATCGCAGCCAAGATGCGTAAAGGAAAGAACTAACCAGCAAGGCAGGGCCATCGGCTCTGCCTTGCTGCGTATGAAAAGGATACATCTACCTATGCAGACAACCATCGCTGCCATTGCTACGCCCTTGGGAGTGGGAGGGATTGGGATTATACGTGTCAGCGGCCCTCACAGCCAGCGTCTTGGCAGGCAGATCTTCCGATCATCCCATAAGGGCTTTGCTGGCTGGAAGCCTCATACCCTGCATCATGGTCATGTGGTGGACGAACACGGTCATCTCATGGATGAGGTCTTGGCGGTCTCCATGCCAGGGCCAACCTCCTATACTGGCGAAGATGTTGTGGAAATCCATTGCCACGGCGGCCCGTTAATCCTCCAGGCCGTTCTCCAGCGTCTTTTTGATCTTGGAGCAGAACCTGCTGAGCCAGGCGAATTCACCAAACGGGCCTTTTTGAATGGCCGTCTTGACCTCACCCAGGCTGAGGCTGTGGCCGAGATGATTGCGGGAAAATCCGTACAAGGGCTGGCCGCCACAGCGGCCAAATTAGGCGGTCTGCTTGGAGAGCGTTTGCGCCAATTGCGTCAGGTACTTGAGGAAGTCAGGCAGGAACTCTGCGTTGCTGTGGATTTTCCTGAAGACGATGTGCCCTGTCTTGCGCCAGAAGATTTTGCCAGGCGGGTCGAAGAGGTTCTTCAGACAACACGGGAACTGGCTGGGGCTTACGAACGTAATCGGTGCTGGCGAGAAGGTGCCCTGGTCGTGCTTATCGGCCAGGTCAATGCGGGTAAATCCAGTCTCATGAATGCCTTGCTTGGCCGCGATCGGGCCCTGGTGAGTACTGTGCCGGGCACGACCAGGGATTATCTGGAAGAAAACCTTGTTGTGGGCGGCATGACCATCCGCCTGGTGGATACAGCTGGCCTGCGTCCAACAGACGACCAGATCGAACAGGCAGGTGTTGAACGGGCACGCTCCCTTTTACAAGAAGCGGATCTGGTTCTCCTGGTCATTGACGCAGACAAGGGGCCTGATCAGGAGGATGACATCCTGGCCCAAACATTGCCCCAGGACAAGTTGCTTGTTCTTGGCAATAAGATGGATCTTTGCGGTGAAGAGCCTCAATGGACAAGGGCCTGGCAGGATCAGGGCCGTGATCTGATCATGCTTTCCTCCAAGCAGGGAACCCGCTTGGATCACTTGGAACAGGCCATTGTCCGCCAGATCACCCACGAGCAGGCTGCACCTGATCCAGGCGGGCTGGTTCCTAACCTGCGCCAGCAACAAGGTCTTGAGCAAGGGGCACGTGCCTTGGAGGCCCTGCTCCAGGATCTCCGCGCAGGGATTCCCTACGACGTGCTGGCCGTCCATCTGGACACGGCCTGCACCGCTTTTATGGAATTGACCGGAGAGATCACCCCGCAAGAGGTATTCAACGCGATTTTCGATAATTTTTGCATTGGAAAATAAGTACAAAGATTGTCCGTCTTAAAACAGGAAGAATATTTCCATGCCTTTCCGTGGGCCTCATTACAGGTCGATTTTTAGAGCATTACCCTCTAGGGCACTTGCTGGTCACAACCTCCAGGTCAATCTCCAATCTTCCCAGACTCGCATCCCTCACCCGCACCCTGACCGCCTGGCCCAGCTTGTAGATTGAGCCAGTGCGCTGGCCTAAGATGATCTGCTCACGCTTCAAAAAGGCGTAGGAATCATTGGTAAGTGATGCCATACGCACACGTCCCTCAGCCAGAATGCCTTCCAGCTCCACCCAGAAGCCGCAATCAGCCAATCCCGAGATAACTCCTTGAAAGACCTCACCCAGATGGTCTCGAAGATACAGGGTGGTCGCCCGTTTGAGCATTTCCCGTTCGGCTTGCAGGGACTTCCGCTCGCATTGGTTGAGGCCTTCCCCCTGCTTTGCCAGGATATTTGCGGTGGGCATCCGAGCTGTTTCCAACCCCAGACAGGTTTTCAGGGCACGGTGAACATTGATGTCCGCATACCGCCTGATGGGTGAGGTAAAATGGCAATAGCAATCCGAGGCCAGACCAAAATGCCCCTCATTGTTCGGGCTGTATCCGGCCTTCATCATGGATCGAAGCATAAGGCGATTCACAAGAAAGGCCATATTTGAGCTCTGGGCCAGAGCAAGGAGTTCTTGAAGCTCTTTGGGTGAACGGCCTTTAGGGAGGTGGCAGCCCAAATCCGTCCTGGCAAGAAGGGAGAACAAGGCATCAAGTTTATCCTGATCTGGAGGCGGATGCACCCGATAGAGAAAAGGGACATGGTGCGTTGTCAGATAGGCGGCCACGGCCTCATTGGCTGCCAGCATAAACTCTTCGATCATCTGATGGCCAAAATGACGGGGCTTGGGAACAATCCGGATGGCCAAGGTTGCGGGATCCTGGATGATCTGGGCCTCAGGCAGATTAAAATCTATGGCCCCTCGTTCCTGACGCCTGGCCACAAGCTTATGAGCCAGGGATGCAGCTTCCTGGAGCATGGGCAGACAGGATTGCACTTCTTGGCAAACATGGGTGTTCTGGACAAACAGGGCCTCGTTCACCTGGGCATAGGTCAGTCTGGCATGACTCTGGATGACTGCCGGATAGAAGGAGGTTGTTTGGAGCATTCCCTGCAACGAGAACCGCATCTCGGCGATCATAGCCAGCCTGGGTTCACCTGGGTTCAGACTGCACAAGCCGTTAGACAGGGCCTTGGGAAGCATGGGTTCTACAGAAAGGGGAAAATATGAAGAATTGCCCCGCTCCAGGGCCTCATGATCCAGGTGCGAACCAGGACGAACATAGTGGGAGACATCGGCAATGGCCACATGGAGGCAAAATCCCGAAGCCGTGCGGGTCACATGGATGGCATCATCAAAATCTCTGGCTGTGGTGCCGTCAATGGTCACCAGGGGCAGCTCACGCAGATCCTTACGGTTTTTGCAATCCCTGGAACATGGCTGCCCTGGGAACTCGTCTGCCTCACGGATAACAGCATGAGGGAAAGGGCCTGGAATGCCGTGGCCGATTTTCACAAGCTGTTCCTGAACAGCCAGGTCTTCTTCCCTGCCCAGGATGGAGGTGGCCGTGCCTTGCCACATCGTCGTATCCATACCCTTGTGCGGCGTGACCAGGATAATGTCACCTGCCTTGGGGCGGGGACTCAGGGCAGAACAATCCGTTGTAACAAGCAGCGACATCAAGGGATCGGTTGGACGGCATAGCAAGGAGGTTGGACTTATACCTTTGAGCACCTGGCAAGGCAGCTGGTTCAGGGCACGTTCAAGAACCTGAATAATCCTTCCTTCCGGATTCCTGCCCCGTCGTCTGGGCAGAATGGCCACCAGGACAAGGTCGTTGGGCCAGGCATCGCTAAAATTGTCTGGAGAAACAAAAATATCCTTGCGCCGTTTGTCCTGAGGGATAACAAACCCAACTCCGGATCGTTGAACCTCCAGCCTTCCCCGCACCAGGGGCAATTTGTCGGCCAAGCCGATCAAACGGCCCGAACGGATCAATATCCCCTCGGCGATGAGGTCATGCATGAGGGTTTTGAGTCTTTTTTTGCCGCGTCTGTCAGACGAACATGCCGTCATCACCTCCTTGAACCGAAGGGCGCGGTTGGCCCCTTCAAAAAGTTGAAGAATGCCATGACGAGAAAGGGATGTCCGGGGCAGGTGGGATGGTTGTGTGCGTCGGGCCATACGATATACTGAGGTGAAAGATGGCAGGTATGCCAATAGAGACGTTCACAGGGAACGTGCTGCCTGTCTTTCCAGGGTTTGGGTAAGCCAAGGCCCAAGCCAGAGGGAGGTATTGGCCCTGGCAACAAATGACGGTCTGGTTTCCAGAACAAACACCTTGGGATGCTTCCAGAAACCGAGTTTAACCGCATCCTTGGGCGTACACACAATGGCTTGTGCTCCTTGTTCTGCAGCTTGTTGCGCCACCCGCAGACAATCCTCCTGGGTGTAGGCGTGATGATCCGAAAACAAAGCGTCACCCACGGGTGGATACCCTACCAAGTCGGTTATGGTGGCGTGTACCCGCATGGGATTGGCAATACCGGTCATAAGGAGATAGGGGGCACGATCAAGATGCGTGGTTCTTTGCTGTGTCATCAGGTTCACAAGGCCCGTGGCCCTGAGACGGACAAAAAAGATGGGCCGGTTGAACCCTGATAAGCGGGACTGGGCCGCTGGGAACAGCCGGTCAAGGGACGAACCAGTCACATTGACGACAAAGACATCTGCCCGCTTCAGGGCATTTCGACCTTCCCGCCAGGTACCTGCCGGGAGAACCCTGTTCCAGCCCGTGAGCAGGTCGTGTTCGTTCACAAGCACCATGTCAATATCCCGCTTGACAGCCAGGTGCTGGAAGCCGTCGTCCAGGATAAAGAGATCAGGAGGATCGTGGGTTTCCGTCCACAGACCGCTGCGCTTGCGTTTGGGGTCTACGATCACCCTGGCTTTACCATGGGTTTGAGCGAGCAAAAGAGGTTCGTCTCCGCAATGCCTGGGTGAACTATCCGGCTGCACCTGAAAGGGCAGATGAGGCGGATGACCGCCATACCCTCGTGTCAGGACAGCCGGACGCATGCCCTGGCGAACAGCCCAGGTAAGGAGCCATGCTGTTACAGGCGTCTTACCCGTGCCTCCCCAGGAAATATTGCCCACGGACAGACAAGGGGTCTGAGCACGCCAGGCAGGAATGAGCCCGTGTTCAAAGACCTTGGCACGAACATACATAAGGCCTGCATACGCATGGCCCAAAGGTTGCCAAACAGGGAACAGAAAAGAATGCCAGGAAGCAAGGTTCACGCAAGCCTTCCAGATAAGAAAATAAGGGGTTGAAACAGGGTTACGCTACAAGCACAATGCCATACATGATGTCATCTCAAATGGTTATGGTTTCTTGGGGGCATTTGAGTAATTTCAAAATTCAATTTTGAATTGACAATATGTATAGGCAAAGCTCTTTGTTCCCATGTCATGGCTGAAAGATTTTCTTCAAGCTCGACTCTATGCAACACGTACTACCTCCAATGTTACCCTGCTTCCTGGTGCCACATCCAAGGCCTTGGCAGCACTGGCTTCACGCAAACACAGCTCATACACCCCCTGACTTCCCGCCACTATGCCCATCTGGTTCTTCTCCAAATGGGCATAGGTTGTAACGGGAATCACGTCCCGTCTTCCAGGGTGTACAACCATTGTCTCGGCCTGCTTCACAACAGATGCCCACTCTTGGATGCCCAGACCGAGCAAACAATTCCCAAACACGTCTACGTGCAGCACATGGGTCACGATCTGCTGATCCTGTCTGGCTGATAAGGCCCAATGGCAGCGAACAAGGGAGCTGGGAGCGATCTCCTTGCCCAAGGCTTCCAGTGGGGTATTGCCTATCACCTGTGCTGCTAACGGCGCAAACACATCCCGCCCATGAAAGGTGGAGCTTCTTGGAGCCTGATCCCTATGAGCGGCAAAGACCCTCACGCCCCGGCCATCTTCAGGCACGAGCAATCCAGTCAGACCATTGTCCGGGGCGATAATCACCTTGCCTTTGTATGCCACAAGAAGAATCTGTCTCCGGGTTCCCACGCCAGGATCAACCACACAAACCATGACACTTCCCTGGGGGAGATACCTATACCCTGACCACAGAAAAAAACCGGCCTGCATGACATCAAAAGGCCGGATATGATGGCTGTAATCAATGATAACGGCATCAGGAACATGTTGCAGGATAACGGCCTTCATCTGGGCCGCATAGGGGTCGTGGGTACCAAAATCTGTGAGTAAAAAAATCGGAGAAGGAGATCGCATAACAGATCCTGCTGGTCGGTATACGCAGCCCATCAATCTGAAAGATAATACTCTACCGTAGAAACAACCCGTACCTTTTTGATATGGGGATTGTTACGATCCCTGGCCGTGATGGAAAACTGGCCCTGGGAGGCACGTTTGATCTTACCCAACCGGCTCTTGGAATCCTCGGCAAATTTCAAGGCAACTTCCCTGGCCTTGGTCGTGGCCTCCTTGATCATGTCCGGCTTGATCTCATTGAGCCTGGTAAAGAGATAGTCGGTCTGATACTCATAGCCTCCACCAGTGAAGACAATCCCCTTTTTGCCCAATGCACCAAGCTGAGTCATCAAGGAACGAATCAACGGGACGTCATGGGAATAGACCGTGACATTCTGTACAGCAGTATACCGAAAGCGGGCCTGACTCCCATCGTTATAGCTTTGAGCTGATTTGTCTGTGATAGAGGGGGCAGATAGGGAAACATCGTCCTTGTTCACCCCTTTGGCCTGTAAAAATTGCATGATCATGGCTGTATCTGAATCCAGCGCATCGTATAATCCTCCAAGATCATTGCCTGCCTCGGTAAATTGGATAGGCCAGATGACAAGATCGGCCTTATACTCCCTCTGAGAAAGCCCTTTGACCTTGACGGTACGCTCGAATGCCTTGATCTTCAGGGCTGACTGGCCCAAAAAATATCCCAACCCACCCAAACCAATTATCAGACACAGGCCAAGGATGAATGCACTTCCACGATTGGTATGTTCCACAAGATGCTCCTTATCTTTGGTTAACATTGAGCTACTGCCATGCTTCGCCGTCATCAGGTTGTAAACATGTACAAACTTGGACGGGAAGAGACAAGAGGACAGGGATGAAGCACTTCCTGGACAGACTTTTTGACCTCGCTCAGACTCCCGCCCTTCCAAAGACGCGGCCAGATAGTATGGCCATAGACAAAGTTAGCGGCTAGGTATTGGGAGTATTTCTTAAAATACACAAACCCCTTTTCCGGGCCAAAATGGGTTTCCAGATGATCCACAAGCTGCAAGGCAGCCTTTTGGAATACCTGGGGCCCAGGATCAAACCTTCCTGTCCATTGGGCAAAAATCCAGGGGCGTGCAATGGCTATACGTCCTAACGCCACCCCGTCACAGCCGGTCTGCTGAACCATGTTGATGCAATCCTCCAGAGTAAAGACATTGCCATTACCCAAGACAGGGATGGAAACAGCTTGTTTGACTCTGGCAATATATTCCCATTTTGGGGGCCGTGATCGTCTGTCCGGGGCCACCCTGGGATGGAAGGTCAGACAATCGGCTCCTGCATCCTGGAATTGACGGGCCAAATCCACGGCCAGTGCGGGATCATCCTTCCAGCCTGTCCTGTACTTGACACAAACAGGAATGGACACAGCACGTCTCACTGCACGAACCATAGCAACAGCCCTATCGGGTTGTTCAAGTAAGGCAGCCCCGCATCCATGCTTGCAGATTCCCGACACCGAGCAGCCCATATTGATGTCCACACCCAAAAAACCTTCTTCTTGCACCCGTTGTGCAGCAAGCAACATATCCTGGGGTTCCGAGCCGAATATCTGACATATCAGATGATCGAGTTCCTGATCACGCCATCGAAAACATGGAGAATGCTTGGGATTGGCTGACGGCAGGGCCCTGGCACTGCACATTTCAGTGAATAACAGCCCATATCCCCCATATCCGGCAAGAAGTTCCCGAAATGCCACATGACCGAGCTTGGACATAGGTGCCAGGGCCAATCGTCCATGCACCACCTTGCCACCAATGGTGAAATCCGAACCCAGCCACTCTCCAAACCCTTGCCTCATACCCTATTCCATAGACCTGTATGTTGTTCGTAAAGGAAGTGGTGCCTTACCGCCATGATCCCCAATCCTGACAAAGGTGACATGGGTGGAAAAAACCTGCTCTTCTTCGGTGCCTCCGGGTCTGTCTGCATACACATCAACCTTATAGGTCACTGAGGTGGTGCCCTGCTTCCAGGGAAGAATAGAAAAGCGAAGGATGGAACCGTTCACAACCTGTTTGGAAAATATGATCTGATCCATAGCCCTGGTAACAAGGGTACAGCCAGGAAAATCCCTGGCAGCTACCAACCACGCATATTCATCAACCCATTTGAGCATACTGCCCCCGAACAAATACCCATGATGATTGAGATGTTCGGGCCTGACCATGGTAAAGGTCTCCATAATGAACTCCCTGCCTCGTGTTATACATGCTCCCAACCTTACCTGAATCCACCTCACTTATCTGGTTCATCCAGAGGGATCAAATGGAATCATAACCCCATAACTCGTTATCTTTTCAATAGGATACAGATTTTACAAACAATCTGTGGATATATCTGTTCCTGAGTTTGTTCTCACAGGTCGTTCATAAGGCAAACCACGAAAAATCTGTTGATTCCTTCCTTGATCGTTCCCAAAAAATAACATAAAAAATGCTTTAATCATATATGGTTAGATTATTTAAGAACATACCGACTTCCCTTATTATTTTTTATTACTACAAACATTTTTGTAATAATAAAAAATATATGGATCATCCATAAGGATACCATCATGGCCAGCCAAGTCGTTTTCTGGAATCTGCGTACCAGCCGCAAAATGCCTTTTCATCTCAAAATAAAACGCCTGCTCAAGACCGTGGGACTTGGCAAACACATTCATTCAGGCGATCTTACCGCTGTAAAAATCCATTTTGGTGAGGCAGGGACAACCGGATTTATTGCCCCACTTCTGACGGTCCCGGTGGTGGAATGTATTCGCAAGGCCGGTGCACGTCCTTTTCTGACTGACACTAATACCTTGTATAGTGGTGAACGGGGAGAATCTGTATCGCATCATCTGCGTGCTGAAAAACATGGGTTTACCCCGCATGTGACCGGTGCGCCCGTGATTATTGCCGATGGTCTGAAAAGTGGGAATGAGCGTGAAATTCCCTTTGTCGGCAAGCATATGACGACCTTTTTTCTGGCAGGTGACATTGTAGACGCTGACACCTTAGTTACCCTCAACCATTTTAAGGGACATGATTTGGCCGGATTCGGCGGTGCCATCAAGAATCTGGGCATGGGGTGCGCCACCCGCAAGGGAAAGATGCAGCAGCATAGCGGCACTGGGCCGTTGATCAACCCTGAGCATTGTATCAGATGTCATGCCTGTCTTGCTGTCTGCCAGCCTCATGCCCTGTTTGTTCGGGAAGACGGCAGTATGGGGCTTGATCCTGAACGATGTGTGGGATGTGCTGCCTGTCTTGCGATGTGTAAGCACCGAGGGCTGACCGTAAATTGGAAGATTGAAAGCCAGGTCTTTCTGGAACGCATGGCTGAATATGCTGCAGCTGTTATTGCCACGAAACAACGCCCCTGTCTGCATGTGAGCTTTATCACCCATGTTTCCCCTGGGTGTGATTGTACGGGATTTTCCGATGCCCCTATCTGTCCAGATCTTGGGGTGGCTGCGTCCTTTGATCCGGTGGCCCTGGATCAGGCCTGTCTGGATCTGGTGAATCAGGCTCCAGGATTGTATCCAAGCCGTCTTCCAGAGGGTCTTTCTCCTGGAGAGGACAAGTTTGCAGCCATCCATCCTCATGCTCAGGGAGACCATATTCTCAAGTACGCTCAGGAGATAGGTCTGGGAAAGCGTTGTTATCAGCTCGTAAGGATCTAACAGCCTGCTGCAGCGAATCATGGCTGGACAAACCAGTGATTCTTAGGATACTGATCCACCTTCTTTTTCAAAAAAACACCTTGAGGAGGTTTGCATACCAATGGCTCACAAAAAAATCGAACGGAAAAAAGAACTTGATCGTCGGCGTCAGCGCAGACAGAAACGGCTCAAACAGCGGATTAAAGAAGCCAGGGAGAATGCAGGGAAATAGGTGGTATATGCGTGACAATGGCCGACATGCTGTTTCTCAACCAGACATTACTCAGGTAAAAGCATATTCCACAGATGATTCTGCAAGGAAATGGCATGATCTTCCCTCTCCCTCCATACTATTTCAGGGCTTTTTTGAGAGAGCCCAGGCAGCTTCGGCTGCCTTTTTTATGTCTGGTGAATAACCATCTTCCCAGACCTTGTTACCTACCCAACGATGCTTTTTCTTTTTGTATGTGGTACACTTGGCATCTGTTGAACTATTGAACATGTTGCATGGATAGCATGTGTTCAACAACCAATGATCAACCAATGGACAGACTATGATAGAACGATACAGCCGAGAGGATATGGCTTCTTTATGGACTCTGGAAAACAAATTCAGGGTCTGGCTGGAAGTAGAGCTAGCCGTGTGCGAAGCCTGGACACGGCTGGGGCGGATTCCTGAACAGGATATGGAATATATCCGCGAACACGCTGATTTTCAGGTGGATCGCATTCTGGAACTCGAACAGGTTACCAAGCATGATGTTATCGCCTTTTTAACGGCTGTAGAGGAACAGGTAGGGCCTGCTTCCCGATTCATTCATCTTGGATGTACCTCGTCTGATATTGTTGATACGGCAAACGGTGTTTTGTTGGTGCGTGCGGGTGAAAAGATTGCCGGGGATCTGGATATGATCCTTACCACGTTGAAAGACAAAGCCTTTGCCAACAAGGGACGGATGGTTATGGGACGCACCCACGGTATCCATGCCGAACCCACAAGTTTTGGCCTCAAACTGGCTGGATTCTATGCCGAGTTTAAGCGGCATCAAAGGCGGTGGAAGGACGCTTTAGAAAATATCCGTGTAGGAAAGATATCCGGGGCCGTGGGCACCTATGCCCAGTTAGAACCTGAAGTGGAGTCTATTGCCTGCGAACTGCTGGGGCTCAAGGTGGATCCCATTTCCACCCAGATTATTCAGCGTGACCGCTATGCCCAGTATTTTACTGCCCTGGCCCTTATTGCCGGAGGCATTGAGCGATTGTGTATTGAACTCAGACACCTCCAGCGCACCGAGGTGCTGGAGGTAGAAGAGGGATTTTCCAAAGGGCAAAAAGGGTCTTCTGCCATGCCCCATAAGAAGAATCCCATCTCTGCCGAAAATCTCTGTGGTCTGGCCAGACTGGTTCGTAGCAATAGCTTAAGTGCTATGGAAAATACCGGGCTCTGGCATGAGCGGGATATCAGTCATTCCTCGGTAGAACGTGTTATCATGCCGGATTCCACCATTGTTATGGACTATATGCTCCATCGTCTGAATACCCTGATCACCAACCTGCGTATGATTCCTGAAAATATGGAGCGTAATCTTCACGGATCGTTTGATATCTATTTTTCTCAACGGGTTCTGCTGGCCTTGGTAGATGCAGGTCTTGAACGCCAAAAGGGATATGAAATGGTCCAGAAACTGGCAATGTATTGCTGGCAGAATAAGGTATCTTTTCCAGAAACCGTGCGTCAGGATCTGTCTATGCAGCAAGTACTTTCCACGGATGTTATGGATCGTATCTTTGACCCATCCTATTACTTACGTCAGGAAGACATGATTTTTACCAGAGTCTTTGAATAAAGAGCCTGGCTGATGGTGAAGCATTCTTGAGGAAGGCTGGTGCTTGAACCTGTGAGAAGAAGACAACCCAGCAGAGGATGCTTGTTCTGAACTATCAGATAACATTGCAGGAAGAGACATGACCGATACCACAACGATGCGCACCAGGCTGGCAGCATTATTGGTGCAGAAATCCTATATGGAAGGATCCTTTGTGCTCACTTCAGGTCAAACAAGTGAGTACTATTTTGATTGCAAGCAAACGGCCCTTCATCCCGAAGGGGCATGGCTTTTGGGAAATCTTTTTTTGAACATGATTGCTGAACATGGGGGTATTAAGGGTGTTGCTGGCATGACCCTTGGTGCTGATCCCCTGGTCTCGGCGGTGAGTGTTCTTTCTCATGTCCGTGAAATGCCCCTGCCTGCCTGTATTGTTCGCAAGACCTCCAAGGGACATGGTACCAATCAATATATTGAAGGACGTACCAATTTCCTGCCAGGTGATCGTATCTGCATGTTGGAAGATGTGGTCACAACAGGAGGCAGTCTGATTACGGCATGTCAGCGGGTTGAAGATGAGGGATTGCAGGTCGCTCAGGTTATTTGCGTCCTTGACCGCGAACAGGGAGGAACAAAGGCCCTTGCCCATGCTGGCTATGCGTTACAATCCATATTTACCCGAGAGTCGTTGCTCAGTTTGGGCCATTCCCACTAACCGGCTGTTTCTATGAAGACAGATGTGGTTTTTTGACGTGTGAGAATACGTACTATCTATGACTAGAACCCCTGATCATATCAGCATATACCTTCTGATGTGGTGTGTTTTTGGTGCTGTTGTACCCTGTTTGTCTGTTGCCGAGGGATGGCAGGATCATACCCCAGATGCTCTGCTTGCTATCGACAAGAGCAAGCAGATATTTTTGTATTTTACTAAAGATAGTGACACCCAGACCCTGAGCCTGGATCGGAAGATTCCATGTACTACTGGGATGGTCAGTGGTGATAAAATCAAAGAAGGGGACAAGAAGACCCCGGAAGGAATTTATTTTATTGAGGGAAAAAAGGAAAAGGGACTTGATTTTGGACTCTATGGTGATCTGGCCTTTGTCCTTAACTTTCCCAATCCTGTGGATCAGGCCAAGGGGAAGACAGGACATGGCATATGGATTCATGGACGTGGTAAACCCATAACCCCCTATGAAACACGAGGATGTGTTGCCCTCAATAATCATGATATTAACCAGCTGCAATCCGATATACGGCTCAAGAGAACACCTGTGGTTATCAGTGATGCCTTGACAGATACCAAGGAATCTCCTCAATCAAAGGAGATAACAACTCTCCTTGTCACTATGACAAGGGATTGGGCAAGCGCCTGGGATAAAAAATCATCTCGCTTTTTTTCTTTGTATGATATTTCCTATTTTTCCAAATCATTTATTGAGAGAAAGAAAAGATTGTTTCAGAAGTATCTTTGGATAGATGTTGTTATTGATGCTATTACATGTATCACGGGTAGTGACTATTGTGTTACATATTTTAACCAATTATATGCTGCTCCAGGATTTTCTTCCAAAGGTCTTAAAAGACTATACTGGAAGCACGACAAACATGGTGTATGGAAAATAGTTGGGAGTGAATGGTTTGAGGCACCTGTTGATCTCACAAACCAATACCGCGAAAAACTGATACGTGATGTGAAACCTTGGCTGGAAGGATGGCGAAAGTCCTGGGAACAAGGAAATATCAAACAATATCTTACCTATTACGCAGATAATGCCGTACAAGGACATCTAAAGGGACGTATAGCTATTGGTAAGCACAAAAGAAATCTTATTCAACACGGTAAAAAACCTACACGTATTACATTAAGTAAGCCAATAGCTACCTATGATAATGGCTTATTGCATATTCGTTGTATGCAAAAATATTGTTCAGAAAATGGCTACACAGATCAGGGAATGAAAGATCTTGTTATACAGCGTTTAGGAGAAGATGACTGGAAGATTGTCTCTGAAAACTGGAAAAAGGTAGATATATGAACAAATTGAGTATTCTTATAATGCGTGACAATAGTAAAGTACGACGCATAAGGATTCATCCTTTTGTAATACGTTTTTTACTATATATGTTTATTGTTTTAATGATAGGTGCAGGCGTAAGTATTTATGGAGGGATGTATTTTTGGAAAGAAAATAAGAATCTTTCTGAGAATATACATATAATTCAGAAAAAATTACAACTTACTACGATAGAACTTAAACGATTACAAAATATGGAACTTCTTCGTGAAGATCATATGATGGATATATCTTCTGTTTTTAATAGTTCTCAGAAAGATGTATATCAACATGAGGGAGAGAGAAATATTAATCTCAATCATATTCTTGGAAATATAGATCAACATATTTTAGTAGCAAATAATGTTCAGATAAAATTCATTGGAAAGAAAATAAAAATATCTTTTGATATCAATAAATCTGATCATAGTAATCAAGATATTATTAAAGGTGATGTTAAAATGCACTTCGTTTTGATCAATGGTGATATTGTTAAAATTGAATCAAAAAAAGAAATGTTTTTTGAACTTCGTAATATGAAAAAATATAATATTCGTATACCTCTTTCTGATTCATATTCCAAAGATGATATATTTGGTCTTCGTATCACTATCAACTATCCAAAAAATGAAACGGTGTTTTGTGAGACGTATCCCCTTACTGACATTCTTTTATAGTCTATTTCTGATTTGTTGTATTCCAGAAATAGCCTTAGGAAGTCTGTCACAACACAGACAATATGTTTTTTTTCCACATACCCAGTACCCTTTGCGGGTACATTATATCACAGGAGATAAGCCTGGTCCCACTATTATGATCCAGGGTGGGATTCAAGGGGATGAGGATGCCGGTTTTATCGCGGCTCAGATCTTGAGTCGTGCCCATGTCGCTGTGGGCAACCTTATTATTGTTCCTCGTGCGAATGTCCCTTCTATTAATATCCATAAGCGTACATATAATGTGGATCTGAATCGTCGTTTTGATAAAGATTATGATCAGTATGTTGAGGATAATCTGGCCAGAACCATCAAATTTCTTGTCAGTAAATGCGATGGTTTGATTCACCTGCATGAAGGAAGTGGATTTTACCATCCAATCTATAAGGATAACCTGCATGGGCCCCATAGGTATGGGCAGTCTGTGATCATTGATACTGAGATTTTTCACAATACATTATTTCTGAAAAAAATGGCTACAGCAGTTTTAGAAAGGGTGAATCAAACGATTGTGCCTCAAAAGTGGAGATTCAGACTCTTTAATACTAAAACGTTTTCTACCAAGACCAAATATCCTGAACAACAAAAATCCTTGAGTTTTTATGCAGTGAATCATCTTAACATACCTGCTTTTGCCATTGAGGTAAGTAAGGATATTAAGAATCTCGAATGGAAAATACAAAGGCAGGTTGATGTTACTCTCGGCCTTTTGAATGAATTAGGTGTTACCTGCATAATTCCAGATATTGATTCAAAATCCATTAAACAATGGTATACAGCTTCATGTCCTTTTTATATGAATGGACAACCTATTAAGAATCAACCTATTCTTCTGGAACCACATACACCCTTTACTATTTCTCTTTCTTCTTCTTTTTTATATAACGGACGTGAATACGCTGTCTATACATCATTAAACAAGGGATATAATCTTCTTAATCATGAATATATACCACTTGTACCGTTTAAGCGATTAGAACTTGTTGTTGATGGAAAAATCGTAAAAAGGATTCCTGTTTTCTGGAAGGGAACATGGCCAAAACAGATTGATGGCAAGGCTCCTCTTTGGGTGTATTCCTTAAATGATACCCTCTATTATACGCCTTCTGGAACGACTGTTGATGTGTTTGAGGGTGATCAGCTTATTTTGGAAGGGATATGGCATGGCAGCGAACATGAGGTTCTCAATATCAAGGGATTTGTTGCGGATAAGGGCAAAAATACCGGACAGGATGCACAGGTGCCCCTTATGGTCAGCAAGGCCAATTTTATGAAGAAATACCTTGATCTGCGAGCCAACGAGCACTGGCAATTTCGCGCTGTGCGAGAGACCCCTGGGGCAAAGCGAGATATGTTGAGGTTTCGGGTGATTCCTCAATCGGTCAAAGCCTTTGAAATCATGGCGGCCAACGCCACAAGGAGCATTATTCCTACATCAGCTAAACAGTTTACCCTCTGTGCTGGAACCTATCATATCACCGATATATGGACTCAGGGCACCCATGAAGATGCCATGATGATGGTTGATGCCTGGCCGGTGACTGAACATGACGCATTGGTTTGGAAGGCGGGGGAATCTCATACCGTATCTCTCTATACCTCCAGAACTTTTAAGCCCATCCATACCATGTTGATTCATATAGCTGATGGAAAACATTCAGGGACGTACCCATGAAAACCATTGTACTTGCCACAGGCAATCAGGGAAAGATCAGGGAATGTGCTGCCATGTTTGGTGAGCTGATGCCTCATATCACGGTACTCGGTCTCAAGGATTTTCCAGAAATCGGCGAGATAGAGGAAACAGGAACAACCTTTGAAGCCAATGCTCGTATCAAGGCAGAAACAGTTGCCCAGATAACAGGACATATTGCGGTTGCAGATGATTCCGGTCTTGAGGTGGATGCCTTACATGGACGTCCTGGTGTGTACTCAGCCAGGTATGCTGGGCCAGGGGCTACCGACGAAGGGAATTACCGTAAGCTTTTAGACGAATTACAAGATGTTCCGCATGACAAGCGAACAGCCAGATTTGTCTGCGTTATTACCGCGTGTTCACCCCAGGGAGAGAGCCTGACCACCAGGGGAACCTGGGAAGGAGAGATTGCTGCCTCCCCCAGGGGCACCAATGGATTTGGCTATGATCCGGTGTTTTTTGATAAGACGGCCAAGATGACCTCTGCTCAGATGGATCAGGCTATGAAGAACAGCCGCAGTCACCGTGGTAAGGCCCTGCAATCTCTGCTTGAACAATGGCCACTTTTTTGGAAAAGGGTTTGCCGTGCATAAGCATGAATATGCAGGTATTGGGCGTTTTTTTTTGTATGATATAACAGCTTGACATGGTACATTTGCCAGATTGCTCAGGAGCAGACTATGTGCGGAATCATCGGATATGCAGGACATAGACCGGCTTTGCCCGTTATTGTTGAAGGACTCAAGAGTCTCGAATACCGAGGCTATGATTCCTCTGGCATCGCCTATACCAGAAGGGAAAAGATTCAGGTGGTCCGTTCCGAGGGCAAGTTAAGCCTTCTTGAAAAAAAGCTGGAAAAGATCAATTCGCTTTCGGCCACCTGCGGCATTGGGCATACCCGCTGGGCGACTCACGGCCTGCCCACAGAGAAAAACGCCCATCCCCATATTGATGATCAGGGGCGTCTGGCCCTTGTCCACAATGGGATTATTGAGAATTATCAGGAACTCAAAGAGGCCTTACAAGAGGAAGGGTATACCTTTTGGTCAGACACGGATACCGAGGTGCTTGCCTATCTCATTGCTAAAGGCACCAAGCTGACAGACTCCATTCCAGAGGCCATTTCCTGGGCCCTGAAACAGGTAGATGGTTCCTATGCCTTTGCCATGATCGACATGAATAATCCCGGCAAAATATGGGCTGCGCGTCATGCCAGTCCTTTGCTCCTTGGGGTTGGTGCTGGTGAAAATTTTGTGGCCTCGGATATCCCTGCCTTTCTGCCTTACACCCGTGAGGTCATCTTTCTGGAAGATAATCAGATGGTGGAGATGGACGCCAATACCTGGAAACTTTTTGATGTGGAAACCCTGGCACCCCTGAACAAAAAAAATCAGCATATTGCCTGGGATTTACAGGCTGCCCAGAAATCCGGGTATAAACATTTTATGCTCAAAGAGATATTTGAGCAGCCCCAGGTTATCCGTGACTGCCTGGCTGGTCGGGTTGATGAGCGTACCAAGACGGTGGACCTGCCTGAATTGGCAAAGATGGACGTGCCTGAGAGATTGACCATCCTTGCCTGCGGAACATCCTATCACGCAGGGTTATGGGCCAAGTATCTTATTGAGTCCTGGGCCAAGATTCCCGTCCAGGTAGAGATTGCCTCGGAGTTTCGGTACCGCAGTCTGGTTATAGATACTAAGGATCTGGTTCTGGCTATCAGTCAGTCCGGTGAAACAGCCGATACCTTGGCAGGGATGCGTATTATTCGGGAAAAAGGCATACCGCTAATTGGACTATGTAATGTTGTGGGCTCTTCTGTGGCCAGGGAATCAGATGCGGTCATCTATACCCAGGCCGGCCCTGAAATCAGCGTGGCCTCCACCAAGGCCATGTGCAGCCAGTTGGTCTTGCTCATCCTTTTGGCCTATTATTGGGGTGAGAAAAAAGGAGTGCTGCGTCAGGAAATTCGTGAGGAGTTCCTTCCGAATTTGTTTGCCTTACCCAGGCAACTCAAGGAAGAGCTGCCCATGATTCGCAAAAAGGCCAAAAAGCTGGTCAAGGAGTATGCCTGGGCCAGGAGCTTTTTCTTTCTTGGACGGGGCATCAATTTTCCCCTGGCCCTGGAAGGGGCCCTCAAGCTCAAGGAAATCTCCTATATCCATGCCGAAGGCTACGCCTCTGGCGAGATGAAACATGGGCCTATTGCCCTGATCGACCCTGAGTTTCCAACCTTTGCCCTGGCCATGGACGATTTTTTGCTTCCCAAGATCAAGTCCAACCTCAAAGAGATCCAGGCTCGCGGGGGTAAGATGATCATCTTGACCCACAAAAAGGCCAATATGCAGGAGGGTGATACCTGGATCATTCCTCGAATCAGCTCGCCTCTGAGCAGTTTTTTCATTCTTCCGGCCTTACAGTTTTTTGCCTATGAAATGGCCGTGTATCTGGGTAAGGATGTGGATCAGCCCCGCAATCTGGCCAAAAGCGTGACAGTTGAATAGACAGGTTTCCAGTGTTGCAACAGGAAGGATCAAGGAAGGTCAATTTCTTGTTGGCCTTCCTTTTATTATGGTGGGAAGACAATGATCAGGTATCCAGGGCTCCAGTCTGGCGAAGACCTTCATACAGGAGCACGGACGCGCAATTGGCGAGATTGATGGATCGAACCTGCCCCCAGATGGGAATACGTAGCACATGATGCGCTGAGGCAAGGATGTCTTGAGGAAGTCCACGGGTTTCTGGCCCCAGGACAATGATGTCGTGGGGCTGAAAGGAAAAGGTGTGGTAGGGCTGCCCCTGACGCGCACTTGTCATAATAAGGCGCGATACAGGAGACAGGGAAGCGGTAAAGGCTGACCAATGCTGCCAGATCCTCACATCCACATAGGGCCAGTAATCAAGACCTGCCCGTTTGAGATACCGGTCATCCAGGCTGAAGCCCAGGGGTTCAATGAGATTGAGGGGGGTGGTCACGGCAGCACAGAGCCGGGCAATGGTTCCTGTGTTGGGCGGGATTTCTGGTTCGTACAGGGCTATCTGCATACGGGATAGAGAGTAGAATAATCATGCAATCGACCTGATGAACCACGGAACACGCGGAAGGATCAAGAATCTTTCCGTGGGCCTCATTCCAGGTCGGTTTGTGGCAGTACACCTATGCGTTGTGGCCAGCAAGATGGCCACAACAAAAAGGCCCCGGAACAACCAGGGCCTTGCTTGTGATGGTGGTGGGCGGTCGGAGATTTGAACTCCGGACTTCCACCGTGTGAAGATGGCACTCTCACCGCTGAGTTAACCGCCCGAACAGGAACAGCCTCTAAAAAAAAAGCCTGGTCAGGGCAAGTTCTTTTTTCCAGGATGGTGCAGGTTCCATGCAACCAAGCCAGGCATTTCTTTTCATAAAGGCCCCAGTCACCACATAACCAAGGACGACGCATGAACATTCTTGTGACCGGAGGATGTGGATTTATTGGTTCCAATTTTATTCATTATCTTTTTGCAACCAATGATGATGTCCGCATCATTAATCTCGACAGTCTGACCTATGCGGGTAATCGCAGAAACCTTGCCTCTTTGGAACAAAGGCATGGAGGTGGACGGTATATTTTTGTCCACGGTGATATTAACGATGCTCCATTGGTGACAAAGATCATGGAAACCTACGCTATTGAGGCGGTGGTCAATTTTGCAGCGGAATCCCATGTTGACCGCTCCATCCACGATCCTTCTCCCTTTATCACGACCAATATCCAGGGCACCCAGACCCTGCTTGAAGTGGCCCGTCGCCTGAAAACGCCCAGGTTTGTTCAGATATCCACCGATGAGGTCTATGGTTCTTTGGGGCCTGAAGGACTTTTTTCAGAAACAACACCCCTGGCCCCGAACAGCCCGTATTCCGCATCCAAGGCCTCGGCTGATCTTGTGGCCCGTGCCTATTATACCACCTATGACATGCCCGTTATTATCACGCGTTGTTCCAATAACTATGGGCCCTATCAATTTCCCGAAAAGCTTATCCCCCTTATTTGTATCCGTGCCATGAAGGGTGAATCCATTCCTGTTTACGGCGATGGCCTGCATGTGCGTGACTGGATCTTTGTTCGTGATCATTGCAAGGGGGTGGCTCTGGCCCTGGACCAGGGCAAGCCCGGCCAAGTGTATCATTTTGGAGGCAATGCCGAAATGACGAATATCAGTATTGTCAGGATGATCCTCAAACAATTGGGCATGTCCGAATCCCTCATTACCCATGTTACGGATCGTCCAGGCCATGACCGCCGTTATGCTATGGATTGCACCAAGTCCATGCAGGAACTTGGCTGGACGCCTGACCATGATTTTGAAGCAGGTATTACAGCAACCATTGCCTGGTATATGGACAACAGGGAATGGCTCAACGAGGTTCAGTCCGGCGCGTACAGGGCTTTTATGAACACCTGGTACAACGAAAGGAACTCATCATGACGCAATCCATTATCAAAGCAGGTCTCATCGGTGCAACGGGCTATACAGGTATGGAATTGGCTCGTTTGATGCTGGGCCATCCCGTCTTCAAACTGGTTCTCGCCACCTCGCGTCAGGAAGCTGGCAAGACCCTGGTGGATATCTTTCCTCATCTTCAGACAACGGCATGGGCGGATGTTCCCCTTGTCCCTTATGACCCGGATACCCTGGCAGCTGCGTGTGATCTGGTCTTTCTGGCCGTCCCTCATGGTGCGGCTATGGACATAGCAGCCGAGCTTGTGGCCCGTAAGGTTCGGGTGGTAGATTTAAGTGCTGATTTTCGCCTGCGTGATCCCCAGGTTTACGAACAATGGTACCGAGTTACGCATCGTCAGCAAACACTCTTATCCCGTGCGGTCTATGGCCTTCCAGAAATCTATGAAACAGCCATTGCCAAGGCCGATCTTATTGCCAATCCTGGATGCTATCCCACCTCAGCCATTCTTGGCCTGTATCCAGCCTTGAAGCATGGTCTGATCGCATCCCAGGATATTGTGATCGACAGTAAATCCGGGGCCACCGGTGCTGGGCGCAAGCCAGGGCTGCCTTCCTTGTTCTGTGAGGTGAATGAAAATGTTCGGGCCTATAATCTGGGTCAACATCGGCACACTCCAGAGATTGAGCAAGAGGTCTCACGTGCTGCCGGAGCCTCGGTCACCCTGTCCTTTGCAACCCATCTCATCCCTATGGATCGCGGTATTCTTTCCACTATGTATACCCGATTGCTTGAGCCTGTCTCTTTGGAGAAAGTGTATAGTGTGTTCACGGCGTTGTATGCTGAAAAACCCTGGATCAGGGTTTTGCCTGCGGGAACCCTTCCCCAAACCAAATGGGTTCGTGGAACCATGTTCTGCGATATTGGCCTGGTTGTGGATTCGCGTACCAACCGGCTGATCATTGTCTCGGCCATTGATAATGTATGCCGAGGTGCTTCCGGTCAGGCATTGGTCAACGCCAATATTATGTACGGGCTTGCACCCTCTCTGGGGCTTGCTGCAGGAACCGTGATTCCCTGACAGTCAATCATCCCATGTGTACCCTGCGTCTCTCTCAGATCAAACTTCCCCTGGATCATTCTTTTGAAGATCTGCGTCTGGCTGCGGCCCGTCACGCAGGCGTGGATCCCTGTTTCGTGACAGCCCTTCATATACGCAGGCAGTCTATTGATGCGCGTAAGCGTCATGCGATTGTTTATGTCTATACCGTTGATATGGAACTGGCCCAGGGTACCAGGCCAGGGCCTGCCTGCCGGTATACACCGGCCCCTGACCTTGATTATCTGCCCCCGCCATCTGCTCCAGAAACCATGTTGCATCCCCCTGTTATTGTGGGGGCCGGGCCATGCGGTCTCTTTGCCGCCCTCATTCTGGCCAGGGCCGGTTACTGCCCTCTGGTTCTTGATCGGGGACGTTCGGCCAAAGAGCGGATGCAAGATGTCAAGCGGTTTTGGGAGTCAGGGATGCTTGATCCAGAAAGCAATGTTCAGTTTGGCGAAGGCGGGGCAGGAACCTTTTCTGACGGCAAGCTGAACACCGGTATCAAGGATCGGCATAACCGCCGCCGCAAGGTGCTTGAGGAGTTTGTCCTGGCAGGTGCGCCAGAGGATATTTTGTATGTGAGTCACCCCCATATAGGCACGGATCTCCTTGTCTCCGTTGTTCAGAACATCCGGCAAACCATCACTTCTCTGGGGGGCAGGGTCTGTTTTCAGGCCAAGGTGACAGGGCTGCATGTGGAACAAGGTCATATTCGGGGGGTGACGGTCAACGATCATGAGGAGATTGAGACCGATCATCTGGTTCTGGCCATTGGCCATTCAGCCAGGGACACCTTGTTACTTCTCAGGCAATCCGGCCTGGCTATGGAGCAAAAGCCCTTTGCCCTGGGCTGCCGCATCGAACATCCTCAAAGGCTTATTGACCAGGCGTTATACGGCAAACAGGCCGGACATCCTGGTCTTGGCCCTGCCCCGTACAAGCTGGTTCACCACGTTCATGGCGGTCGGTCGGTTTATTCCTTTTGCATGTGTCCGGGGGGTGAGGTCATTGCCGCTGCCAGCGGCCCTGGTGAGGTGGTTACCAATGGGATGAGTCTGCGGGCCAGGGATGGGAGCAACGCCAATGCCGCTTTGCTTGTGGGCATCAAACCGTCTGATAGTGCAACAGAGGATCCTCTGGGTGGAGTGGATTTGCAGCGCAGGTGGGAGCAGCGGGCCTTTGAGCTGGGTGGGTCAAATGGATACGCACCGGCCCAACTTGTGGGTGATTTTTTACAGGGGGTGCCTTCCAGGAACCTTGGCAGGGTCGAACCTACCTATAAGCCAGGGATCAGGCTCTGTGATCTGAGGTACTGCCTTCCTGAATATGTGCGCCAGTCTCTGGGCCGGGCCATTCAGGCCTTTGACTGTAAACTGAGAGGATTTGCCCTGCCTGACGCCATTTTGACCGGCGTTGAGACCCGAAGCTCTTCTCCTGTGCGTATGGTGCGTGATCAGCACCTGGAATCCCTGACCATCAAGGGGGTGTATCCTGCTGGCGAAGGGGCTGGATACGCTGGCGGGATTACCTCGTCAGCCGTAGATGGCATCTGCGTGGCCGAGAGGGTGGCACGGGCGATAGCAGGCAGATAAACACACCTCTAAGCTGTTCCATCCAGAGGTCGGTTCAGGCCTCTTCCATTTTTTTCTTTTCCACTTCGAGCCGCTGATTGTAGCAATCCACCACCGCCCTTCTATGGAGCATACCGAGCAGGGTATAGGGATCTCCTTCCTTGACCACTGGGAGGCTATCAATGTTCTTGATGGTCAGCCTGGCCAGGACGGTATTCAGATCCTCACTGGGGGTGGTGGCAATGATTTGCCGGGTTCCAATGTCACCCATGACAACGAGTTCATCCAGGGCATTGTCAAAGAGAATGCCTCGGATGTCTGTGGACGAGAAGATGCTGACAAAACGGTTCTGGTTATCCACCACAGGAAAATAATGCTGCTTGGTATGCCGGAAGATCTCCTTAAATTGGGACATGGGCATATCGTTTCTGACCAATGTGGGTTGGATGATCTGATCGTTGAGGTCACGAACCCGCATGGTTTCCAGCACATCCACGAAAAAATCACCGGCATGGGCCGGAGAGTCAATCTTGTTTTGTACCTGTTTGATATAGATGGAGTACTTCTTGGAGAGCATGTAAGCGATGGAGCAGACCAGCAGGCTTGGCAGCAGCAGATGGTAGGAGTTGGTCATCTCGCTGATAAAGATGATGGTCGAGATGGGGGTGTTGGATACTGCTGTGAAAAATCCAGCCATACCCACCACAACAAAGGAACCAGGATGATGCACCACCCCTGGAACAAGCAGATTGGCGAGCTTGCCCACGACACCACCCACAGCCCCGCCAATAACCACAGAGGGGCCAAATACCCCGCCTGAACCACCCGAACCAATGGTGAATGAGGTTGTCAGGATCTTGCCAATACAGATAGTCAGGAGAAATATGATGGAGAGTTCATTGTGGATGGCCTGCTGCATGTATCCATAGCCAAAGGAGAGGGTTTGGGGGAGGAAGAATCCGATGATTCCGGTGATCAATCCGCCAATGGCCGGTTTGATATGGTTGGGTATCTTCCATTTCTTAAAGAGTCCTGTGATACCGTAAAAGGAACGTACATAGAGCCAGCCAAAGGCCGTTACTACCACGGCAAGGACGGTGTAAGGAAGGAGTTCCACAGGATCACTGAAGGTAAAATCAGGAGAATCGAACAGGGAACCCCAGCCAAAGAACGAGCAGAACACGCAATAGGCCACAACCGAGGCCATGCCCGAAGGGATGACCACCTCTGGTTCCATGTCAGGATCCCTGTAGAGAACCTCTGCGGCAAACAGGGCCCCGGCCAATGGGGCACGAAAGATCGCTCCGATGCCTGCACCCATGCCTGCGGCAAGCATGATCCTGCGTTCACGCCGTGACAGCTTGAGTCTGGTGGCCAGAAAGGAACCAAATCCAGCTCCGATCTGGGCAATGGGGCCTTCACGACCGCCGGATCCCCCAGAGGTCAGGGTGATGGCCGAGGCAATGGTCTTGATTACCGGTACCCTGGCTCGGATAAGACCGCCCTTATTGTGGTAAGCATCAATGGCCGCGTCCGTACCATGTCCCTCAGCCTCCGGGGCAAAGGTGTAAACCAGAAAGCCGCTTATAAGCCCCCCGGCACATGGGAGGATGAGGAGCATATACCGCACCAAGTCGTTTTTGGGCTGGGGAAACATGGAATGCTCACCCGCAGGTGATGGTGGATGATAACCAGCCAGATGGTGCATAAAGAAGTGAAAGCCCACATCACACAAGACGTGAAAGATCATGGCTCCAACCCCTGCAACCAGGCCGATGCCAAGGCAATACAGGGTCCATTTGCCAGCCATAGAAAAATTTGTCTGGGTAGTTTTATCCGGCATAGATCTTCCTTGTGGATGGAATTGCTTGACGTGTATTCATACCAACCTCATTGGCACAATCATTAAACCATATTCCGACCCAACCGCCAAGCTCTGTCTTTGACAGCTCTGATTTTTTGACATCCAGAAGATCATCCACTATTTACGTTTCTTTTTGTCATGTTGCTATGCGTTTGTGCCTTTTTTTAACCAAGTATTATCATGTCTACTCTACACAAAATCAAGGGCTTTGCCGACCTGTTTGCTCCTGAAAGTGATACCTTTACGGTGATGGAACAGCGAGCACGGGATATTTTTTCCAGATATGGCTGTCAGGAGATACGTCTTCCCCTTGTGGAAAAGACTGAGCTTTTCGCCAGGTCCATTGGCGAGGAAACCGATGTTGTCCAAAAGGAAATGTACACCTTTCTGGATCGTAAGAACCGTTCCCTGACCCTGCGTCCCGAAGCCACTGCCGGTGTTGTCCGGGCCTTTATTGAAAATAAGATATATGCCCACAATCCCGTTGCCAAATTATTTACCTGCGGCCCTATGTTCCGGTACGAACGACCTCAAAAAGGCCGTATGCGCCAGTTCCACCAGATCAATGTTGAAGTTTTGGGCACGGATGCCCCCCAGGCCGATGCTGAGCTTATGTTTATGGTGTGGTCATATCTCAGAGAACTTGGCCTGAACAAGTTGTCTATGGAGGTCAATTCTCTGGGATGCCGTACATGCCGACCGGTTTTCCACCAGCAATTGACCAGGTTTCTGGACGGACTCGATCATGCTCAATTGTGTGAAGACTGCCAGAAACGCTCATCCACCAATCCTTTGCGGGTTTTGGACTGTAAGGTTTCCAGGTGCAAGGAATTGGTCAGGGAAGCCCCCAGGATCCATGATTCCCTGTGTCCTGCATGTCGAGAGCATTTTACGATTGTCCTGGACATCCTGGATATGGCCGGGCTGGCTTATGTACACAATCCTTGTCTGGTGCGGGGGTTGGATTACTACCAGCGGACTACCTTTGAAGTGGTATCCACGGACATTGGGGCCCAGTCATCTGTGGCTGGCGGGGGACGCTATGACGGTTTGGTCAGGCAACTGGGCGGGCCGGATCTTCCAGGTCTTGGTTTTGCCTGCGGCATGGAACGTCTTGCCCTGCTCCTGGAGAATATGGGTTCTTCCCGACTGGATTTTTTCCTGGCCGTTTTGGACGAGCAGGCCCTGAACAAGGCCATGATTATTGCCCAGCATCTCAGGGATAAGGGATTTGCCGGTGAGGTCAGCTTTGAGGCCAGGAGCGTGAAGAGTTTGCTTCGCCAGGCCAATAAATTGGGCGTCAAGACCTGCCTCCTGCTTGGCCCCCAAGAGCTGGAGAAGGATCAGATCCTGGTCAAAGATATGGAGACGGGTGCTCAGAAGGCCGTGGGTCAGAACGATTTGGAACAGGCCCTTGGATGGCAAGGGAGATAGGCCAGTAAGAAGCGCGGGAGAAGGTTGTGTTATGAGACTGTCTTCAAGGTATATTGCCACCATAAAAAAATATTTTCATGAGTTTTTTGATGAGGGAGACGTGTATCTTTTTGGTTCCCGCACAGACGATAATAAAAAAGGCGGTGATATTGATTTGTATTTCGTCGTAAATAATCATGACAATTTATTTGAAAAGAAAATAAAATTTTTATCTCGTGTCAAAAGAGAGCTTGGAGAGCAAAAAATAGACGTTATTTTTAACAATGATGCTACAAGACTTATAGAACAGGAAGCTCGCAAATGGGGAATAAGACTGTAATTTACAAGCAGAAGGCAAGGGACAACCTAGATGAGAGTTTCAGGCATTTACAACGGCTTAAAGATGCCATTGGTGCGCTTGAAAAAAAATATACCTTTCCTTTGAGTAGAATATCATTTGAGAGCATAGCACAATCTTTAGAAGATATCGCATTTAGTGACCAGATTATTTATCGATTCTCCAAACTCCAGGACTGTATGGGTGCGAAACTTTTCAAGTCTATTCTTTTGTATCAAGGAGAGAATGTTAACAAACCTTTTTTGGATATTCTCAATCAATTGGAGACCATAGATATTATAAACGTTGATGAATGGTTTGAGATAAGAGACCTCAGAAATGCAATAGCCCATGACTATGAAGACCATGACGAAGCAGCTATAAATATACTTAATGCAATCTATACAATGAAAACAAAACTAAGCAATATACTTCATCATATTCAAGACCTGATACAATAATATAATCTCCATGCAGTACGCAATACCAGCACCACCTAAAACCTAACACCTAACACCTAACACCTAAAACCTAAAACCTAAAACAACATAAAGGCAATTTCATGGACGAACGACATATTGATGTACCAATAGATACCCTTGATGGCTGGAAGCGAACCCATACCTGTTCCGCATTGCGGGGTGGCGATGTGGGCCGTGACGTCTGTCTCATGGGATGGGTGCAGTACCGGCGGGATCATGGCGGGATTATTTTTATTGATCTTCGTGATAAAACCGGTCTGACCCAGATTAAATTTTCCCCGGAAGAACACCCTGAAATTCACGAACATGCCGGGCATCTTCGCACGGAATTTGTGCTGGCCATTCAGGGAACCGTGCTGGCCAGGCCGGAGGATATGGTGAATCCCAACATGGCAACCGGAGAGATCGAGGTTCTGGTTCGGGATTTGAAGCTTCTTAACACCGCAAAGACACCGCCTTTTCTTATTGAAGACAGGGTGGATGTGTCTGAGAATCTGCGCCTCACATACCGCTATCTGGATTTACGTCGTCCCCGGCTGGCCAAGAATCTCGTCCTGCGGCACAAAACCGTCCAGAGTGTGCGCCGGTATCTGGATGATCTGGGATGTATTGAGACAGAAACCCCCATGCTGACCCGAAGCACCCCGGAAGGGGCCAGGGATTTTTTGGTTCCCAGCCGAGTGAATCAGCAGACCTTTTACGCCCTGCCCCAGTCACCCCAGCTTTTCAAACAACTCCTTATGATAGGCGGGCTGGAACGGTATTATCAGATTGTCAAATGTTTTCGGGACGAGGATCTTCGTGCTGACCGGCAGCCTGAGTTTACCCAGATTGATATTGAGATGTCTTTTGTGGAAGAAGAGGATGTCATGAGCATGGCTGAGGGGATGATGCAGGCGGTGTTCAAAGATACCCTGGGCGTTGAGCTTTTGGCCCCCTTTGAACGGATGACCTACGATGAGGCCATGGCAACCTATGGGGTGGACAAGCCGGATCTGCGTTTCGGGCTTCCCTTACAGGATGTCACCTCCATTGTGCGGGGGTCGGGCTTTCGCTTGTTCGCCAAGGCCGAATTGGTCAAGGCCATGAAGGTAGAAGGCGGGAGTGTGCTTTCGCGAAAAGAAATTGATGACTATACGGATTTTGTCCGCATCTATGGGGCCAAGGGCCTGGCCTGGATCAAGATCAAGGAAGACGCCTGGCAGTCGCCCATTGCCAAGTTTTTAAGTGATAAGGAACGGGAAGAGCTCACCCAGGAATTGGGGCTTGTTCCCGGGGATATTGTCTTTTTTCAGGCGGGTTCTCCTGATATGGTCAATGCGGCCCTGGGCAATCTGCGTCTCAAGATGGGTGAACGCTTTGATCTCATTGATCAGGATGCGTACCGATTTGTCTGGATCACGGATTTTCCCATGCTGGAATGGAATGCCGAGGAAAAGCGCTGGAACGCCATGCACCATCCCTTTACCTGCCCTCAGGACGGTCATCTTGAATTGCTGAAAACCGATCCGGGCAAGGCACGGGCCAAGGCCTATGATATGGTCTTAAACGGTAATGAAATCGGCGGTGGGTCTATCCGCATCCATTCTTCCAGACTCCAGCAGGAGGTTCTTGCGGCTCTTGGCATTGGCCCGGAAGAGGCCCAGGACAAATTTGGTTTTCTCCTGCAAGCCCTGGAGTACGGTGCCCCGCCCCACGGCGGCATTGCCTTTGGTCTCGACCGGATGGTCATGCTCCTTGGTGATGTGGCCTCCATCCGGGACGTGATCGCCTTTCCCAAAACCCAAAAGGCCACCTGTCTGCTGACCGATGCCCCGAATACCGTGGATCGCACCCAGCTTCGGGAACTGGGCATCCGACTTGTGGAATCTGCCAAGGGTGAATAACGTGAGCAAAGTAATTATAACCTATCCTGACGGGATTCTTGCCCGAAACAGCGCACCCGTTACGGACATCACCGGGGACATCAAGACGCTGGCAGACGATATGGTCTTGGCCATGTACAATAATGATGGGATCGGTCTGGCTGCTCCCCAGGTGGGTGAGAACATTCGGCTGGTGACTGTGGATATTTCCGGCCCTAAAGAGCGGGAAGACCTGCGTATTCTGGTCAATCCTGAGATTGTTGAACGATCCGGCTCCACCGAGTCGGAAGAGGGATGTCTGAGCGTGGTGGGCCTTCGGGCCAAGGTGAAACGCTCGGCATGGATCGGTGTGCGGGGCATTGATATGGATGGCAATCCTCTTGAATTTGAGGCCGAAGATTTGATGGCCATCTGTTTACAGCATGAGATTGATCATCTCAACGGTGTCCTGTTTATCGATCATTTGAGCAGACTCAAACGCAACCTCTATGAAAAGAAGCTGGCAAAATGGCTGAAAAGCAAACAACGAAACGCCAAAAAATAGTTTGTGTGGGAACGTCGGGATTTGCCGCAGTGATTCTTGGTGACCCCTTTGTTGCACAACACACATGGAGAGAGATATGCCGGAATCACTCAAAAAAATCGAACGTGATCTTCTTGCTCTTCCCTCACAGCAAAGGGCTTTTTTAGCAGATCGGCTGTTGAGTTCTTTAGATGGAGAACAACATGTAGCAGAACTGGATGTTTCCTGGCTTGTTGAAATAGAAAATAGATACGAACAATACAAAAAAGGATCCTCAAAAGGCATTCCTGCGGAGATTGTTTTTTCTGAAGCCAAAGAAATAATAAAAAGATGAATTCTATAGAATTTTATCCTGCTGCTAAAGAAGAATTGCTCGATGCAATTCAATATTATGAAGATTGTCAACCAGGATTGGTAAATATTTTCCGTTCTTCTATTGAAACTGCAACCCAGCATATATTGTCATCACCACTGACATATCGAGTGGTACGACCGCCATTCAGGCGCTATCTGCTCTCTCAATTCCCCTATTCCATTTTTTATTCTATTGAGCCAAGTCATATCCTTATACTTGCTATTGCTCATAACAAACGAAGGCCGAATTATTGGTCGGAAAGGAAATCGTAGTAAAGGACAACCTGCATTGAATGGTTCCCCACAAGAAGGTGGATTAAGGTATGAGAATCAAATGGTTGTTTGAGGAATAGACGGACATGCAATCTCTACGAAAAAAAGCTGGCAAAATGGCTGAAAACCCAACAACGAAACGCCAAAAAATAATCTTTATGGGGACACCGGGGTTTGCTGCCCGGATTCTCGCCGACCTCCTTGCCTATGAAGGCGGGGAGGTTCTTGCCGTGTATACCCAGCCAGACCGTCCCTGTGGCCGAGGACAGAAATGCCAGCCCTCGGAGGTTAAAAAGCTTGCTCTGGCAGAGGGACTTCCTGTTTTTCAGCCTGTTCATTTCAAACAGGAAGAAGACCGTCGGGTTCTGGCAGATCATAAGCCCGACCTGCTTGTTGTGGCAGCCTATGGACTCATCCTTCCCCAAGCAGTGCTGGACATAGCACCTCTTGGAGCCATCAATGTCCACGCCTCTCTGCTGCCCAAACTGCGGGGAGCTGCTCCGATTCAGCGAGCCCTTGTTAATGGGGATCATGCCACAGGCATCACCATTATGCAGATGGAAAAGGGCATGGATTCCGGCCCCATTCTGCTCCAGCGGGCTATGGGCATTGGCATCCACGATACCGCAGAAACCCTGCATGATGATCTGGCCCAGATGGGCGGCCAGCTTCTTGTGGAGGCCCTTGTGAGGCTGAGGCAGGGGATACTGCATCCCAAAAAACAGGACGATGCCCTGGCAACCTATGCCCCCAAACTCCAGAAGTCAGAAGGATTCGTGGATTGGAACCGACCGGCTCAGGAGATTCATAACCAGATTCGGGGGCTTTTTCCCTGGCCTGGCACCTGGTTTTCCTGGGAACGGCGGCCAGGAAAAATGGTCAAGCTCACCCTGTATCCAGGAACCATTGGGGAGCCGGTGGAAGAGGGGGTGCAGCCTGGAACCTTTGTGGGTATGCGTGGTGATAAACTGGCCATTGCGTGTCAGGATCGGGAATATCTGCTTCCCACCCTCAAGGCCGCAGGGGGAAAGCCGCTGGATGCCAAGAGTTTTTTTTGCGGGTATTTGTCGTCTGCGTGTTGAGGGTATCTCACAGGCAAAGCATATGTTATCGGACGGGATTATGGAAAAAATGATTCGTTTGCATATTGAAAAATTGCCAGAGGGTGTTTTTTTGGCAACCTCTGATGATGTTCAAGGGTTGGTCGCTCAAGGACGGACGATTGCTGAGACGTTGGAAATTGCCAGAGATGTCGCCAAAAAACTCATGGAGGCCCAGGACCCAGAGTCAGCCTATGCTCATCTTCCAAGGCCCGGTGATTCTCTTGACTTGCCAATTCTTGTGGGAGTGTGATGGGAAGACTCGCAGGATTCACGTATCGGCAGGTCGTTCGTATTCTGAAAATATGTGGATTTGAATTTTACCGACAGGCTGCTGGAAGTCATGAAATATGGTGGCATCCTTCTCGTAGACGATTTACGACCATACCCAATCATTCTGGCGATATTCCTGAAGGAACATTGCGTGCTGTCTTGAAACAGGCTGGTATCTCCCCGAACAACTTTCTTCGCCATAAAAAATAGGAGCAAGTGATTTGTTCCCTGTTTTTCTTTCCTTGCTCAATCCTTCACTCCCATGTCCACACAAGATGAGAATATCCTTGCGCTGGAAGACGCCATTGCATCCACCTATGTGGCCAGGAAGCGTCTGTTCATCGGTCTGATTACTGGAACATCCATCCTTGTCTGCCTGTTTCTGATCGTCCTTTGGCTTGTTCCAACAATAGGGCTTGCTTCCGTCCATCCCAAGGCCCCCTTGTTGTTGGGAGTCTGTGTTCTTGCGGCGATTATGTGCATTGCCTGGGCCTCTCTGGCCCTTGTCCTGAATATCCTGCTGGGCAGAAAAATTTTTCTCTCCCGCAGGATGCGCGGGCTGACCATCAAGCTGTTTTTGCCCCTGATGACGATGCTTGGGCGGTTGTTGCATATCCCCAAGGCCAAGATTCGAGCCTCGTTTATCAAGGTGAACAACGAATTGGTTCTGGGAGAGAAGAAGCACTATGCGGCACAGGATATGCTTATGCTCATGCCCCATTGCCTGCAAAACAGCCAATGCACCATTCGGCTGACCTATGAGATCTCCCATTGTAAGCGATGCGGTAAATGCCCCATTGCCGGGCTTCTGGATCTGAGTGACAGGTACGGAATCAAGCTGGCCATTGCCACGGGCGGAACCATTGCTCGGCGTATTGTGGTTCAGAACAGGCCGCACTTTATCCTTGCTGTGGCCTGTGAGCGTGATCTGGCCAGCGGCATTCAGGATGTGTACCCCCTGCCCTGCTTTGGTGTGCTTAACCAACGTCCGCATGGCCCCTGCCTGGATACTCAGGTGCCCCTGGAGCATGTGGAATGGGCAATACAGACCTTTCTGCAAAAGGATGCGGCACAGGATACAACCTCCACCAAGGATACCAGAAGGCCTTTATGATGTCGTATGGATGCCTGGCTCGCTACATGGTATGTCTTGCAACCCACCTATGATCTGTGACCTCCACCCTCTGCACCCCTGTTTGTTATGGCCGTATCATCCTTTCCTCTTTCTTGTCTGCCTGGGGCTCGGCGAACTGCTGTACAGACCCTGTATCATTGTCTGTACAGCAACCAGGATCTTCAGGCGGCTCTTGATAAGGCCCTTACTGCGACGTCTCACAGTCCAGCGGATGCGGGACTGGCAACAGCATTGGCCTATGGTTATCTCCGTAACAAAACACGCTCGGATTTTCTTGTTGCCTCTTTTTTGAAGGCTCCCGGCAAACTGCCGTCTTCCCTGCTCCTTGTGCTGGGGGTGGCCGCCTACGAGCTGGCATGTATGGATGCCATTCCTGCCTATGCCACCGTGGATTGGGCTGTAGAATGGACAAAGAAGCATTGGGGAAAGCGACTGGCCGGTGTCACCAATGCTGTGCTGCGGAAGACAAGTGGACTTGGGAAGACTGCATGGGAGATGGAGTATTGCTGCAAGGACGATCCAGATACCCTGACGTTGTTATCGCGCTTTTATTCGTGTCCAGCATGGATTGTGAAGATATGGCTCACAAGTTACGGGCAGGAAAGGACAAGAGAATTGCTTGAAGAATCTGTTGTGCGTCCTGCCCTTGGACTGCGTTGTGTATCTGAAGCAGAGGCCAGGAGACTGGAACAGGTGTTTGCTTCTGATGTTCTTGCCAGGTGCGGCACGGCCCTGGCCCTCAAACGTACACCAGATAATCTGGATACCTTGTTGCAGCAGGGACGGGTTGCTTGTCAGAGCTATGCGGCTCAAACGGCCTTGCACGCTCTTGGGCCAGGTGCATGGCCCACACCGGTCTGGGATGCCTGTTGTGGTCGCGGGGGCAAGAGTATGATGCTGTGGGACGAAAACATCTCGCCCCTTTGGGCCAGCGACAAGAATGCGTCCAGACTGGGATTGTTCCTGCGAGAATGCAAAAAAAGCGGAAAACATATCCCCCTGTTTCGGGCATCTGCCACAGCCACGTCACCCTTTGCCGTTCCGCCCAAAACTATTCTTCTGGACGCACCCTGCTCCGGCCTTGGGGTTCTTTCCAGACGCCCTGACAGCAAGTGGAAACGCACTCCAAAGGATGTACAGAGGCTTATTCAAACCCAACGAGCCATGCTGGACAATGCCTGGGCCGGTTTGCAACCCGGTGGTATTCTGGCCTATATCACCTGCACCCTTAATCCCCAGGAAAATCAGGAACAGATTGCCTGGTTATGCCGTAACCAGAACAACGCTGTGGTGATGCAGGAATATGAGACTGGAAGGGGAGAAGGGTTTGGAGAATATTTTTATGGGGCTGTGATACACAAGGGATTGTAACGAGTAAGACATAGAGTATTTGTTTTATTTCCGGCGATGTTCAATTTTTTGAGCTTGTCTTGGGCGTTACCTTCTACTAAAATGACAGGTGCCTACTAACCTTGAAAGTACATCTTACTATGAAAAAAACTCCAGAATCAATCAATAACCAGCTAGAATTGAAAAGTCTGGCAGCAACGGTTAATCCCATTCTCCGTAAACACGGGGTCAAGACGGCAGCGGTTTTTGGTTCGGTGGCTAGAGGAGAGGCCACAAGGGAGAGCGATATAGATTTTTTGGTGGAATATAACGACGGAACGAGTATTTTGGACGCAATCCGTCTCCGTCATGAACTAGAGCAGACACTAGGGCGAGATGTTGATTTGGTTTCCCGTGATTATGTCCGTCCCTTTATGGCTCAAGAAATTTTCTCCCAAGCTATTCCTATTATGTGTAGTAGTTCTGACTTTATCTGACAGCCTCCTTTTTTTGATCTGGTATTTTTTATGTTTTTTTCGGCAAATTCATCGCATGACAAGAAACGGGTCATCATCAAAACAATTTTGATAATGACCCGTTTCACCTTCTTAGATGTTGCCGTATAATTCCGCCTGTTTCCTGTTTATATCACCCTGTAGATGCTATGTATTCTGCAAATCATGGATCAACTGGTTGAGTTCCTGGGCCAGTCGGGCCAGTTCGGAAACAGCACGGTTGGACTCTTCCATAGCCCCGGCAGTTTCTGTGGAGATGCGGTTAATTTCGTCCACGGAGCGGTTGATCTCTTCTGAGGTGGCTGATTGTTCTTCGCTGGCCGTGGCAATGGAGCGTACCTGATCGCTGGCCGTCTCCACCAGGGTGACGATTTCGCGCAGGGCCTCGCCCGAACGTCCGGCCAGAGCAGTGGCATTTTCAACGGCTTGAACCGCCTTGTCCATATCTACGGCAGCCCCACGGGTGCCTTGCTGGATATTGCTGATGGCACTGCCTACCTCCTTGGTGGCCCCCATGGTTTTTTCAGCCAGCTTGCGCACCTCATCTGCCACCACGGCAAAGCCTCGTCCTGCCTCGCCAGCCCGTGCCGCCTCAATAGCAGCGTTTAAGGCCAGCAAATTGGTTTGATCGGCAATGTCAGAGATGACATTCATGACCGTGCCAATGTCCTCGGCCTGCTGTCCCAGGGCCTCCATCGTACCCTTTAAGGCCTGGGACTGTTCCTGAACCTGGGTTATGGCCTGGATAGCACTTTCAACAATCTCCTGGCCTTGCTCGGCCTTGGTTCTGGCCGTGTCTGCTTCTTCTGCCGCCCCCGAAGCGTTTTGGGCCACTTCAAGAACCGTGGCATTCATTTCCTCCATAGCCGTGGCGGTTTCCGCAACCCGATCACGCTGGACATCGGTCCCCCGGCTGGATTCTTCGATCTGGGCCGAAAGCTCTTCCGAGGCACCGGCCATCTGATCAGCCACAGAAAAGGCGTTTTTGGCCGTGGCTGCGATTCTTTCATTTTGTTCTTCAATCTGGCGTTGCTGCTCCTTGATTTCCGTCAGATCCAGCCAGAAGGAAAAAGCCCCCAATAAATGATGATCCATATCATAAAGGGGGGTTGTGGTCATACGAACGACCTTTTTCTCTTCCAGCCGATTCACATAATCCCTATCCGCAGTGAATTGTCTTTTTTCTTCAATAGCCTTGTCAGCAAGGGCCTTTTTGGAGGCATCATTATAAAAAAGTTTTCCAGCTACCCATCCCACAACATGATCAGGGCTTTCTTGCAGACCCGTCAGGGTCATCATCTCCTGGTTTGTCCACAGGACGGTTCTGTCGGTGCCAATGACAGCAGCAGGTGTTGTAATGGCCTTGAGGACGCCTTCAGAAAATCCGATCTTGTTTTTGATTGCTGCTGCCATGGTTTTGATATTGTCAGCCAGACTGATCAGTTCGTACTTAAACGTACCTTCCAGTGTGGCGTGATAGTCTTCCTGACTCACCTTGGTGACAAAGGCTGCAATACGGGAAAGGGGTTCAAAAATCAGCCAGTTGCAAGAAAAGGATAAGATAAGGATAGTGGTCACAATGATCCCTATCCCTACGACGATAAGAACCCGTTGCTGGTGTATGGCCTCTGCATTCAATTCAGAAAGATTGGCTGTCAGCCCGATCATCCAGTGGATATAGGGAATCTGTTTGAACACTAAAAGCTTTTCCTTCCCCTGAAAGGTATACTGAAACGCACCCTCTTTATCCCGCAATGCCTTGTGGACAAAATCCCGTTGGGAAATGTCAGCCATCGTGGGATGGGCCAGGGTCTTACCGTTTTTATCCAGAACAAAGGCGTATCCACCTTTCCCGAAACGAAGCGGAGAAATATGGCGGTCAAACAGCATATTCAGGTCAGGACAGAGTGCAATCCCTCCTATGCGGTTGCCATGATCATCCTTGACCACAACGGATATGAAGCCAACGAGTTTGTTTATCAATGGGGATTTCATAAGCGTTGGTGCGACAAAGACATCTTTCCCTGAGAGGATCGCCTGAACATATTCACGGTTGCTTAGGTCCTGACGGCCCTTGAGGTTACCATTCATACCGCTGCCAGCCACGAGCTGCCCAGAGGTATTAAAGGCCAGAGCAAGGGCGATTATCCCTTTGTTTTTTTTGATATACTCAGAAAAAATTGCTGAGGCATCCTCACCTTTGCCCTCTATGGCCTGGGCAATACTCTTGCGGAGGGCCATATTCTCAGCGGTGTTTATACCGTTTTGTATAAAATCTTCAAAGGATCGAACAACACCGTCAGCCACATTGGAAAGAGCCTCCTGCTGAAGATGCAAGGCCATCTTACGAGATGAATTGGAAATATAGAGTATAAGTCCACAGATATTTATGGCAATGACAACAGAAATAATAGATCCCATTATAGATTTTATACCCTTTTTAAATACCATACTAACCTCCTTTTTGCTGTGTAAATGATATAATAACTGTAAATCATATATCTATTTACAATGATAGAAAATAAAAAATCACAACATAATATACTATATATATATCACGTTATCATGTGTTTGTGACTGGCGTATAAGAAGATTTGGGAAAGAAAATAAGGAAAGGATACAAAAAACTGTCTGGGAGGATGGACTGTAGAGAATGCTAGAATAAGACCAATTTTTCGGGGGGGGGGGGTAACTTATTGAAATTATTAAGCATTTACGATTTTTCATGGCCAAAATCTCCCTGAGTCAGAAAAAATGTACTCTAAAAGATGAGCTTATTGTGATTGTTCTTGTTACTATGAAATACGAAAATGCTCCTGTAAGCGATACGGTTATAGCCGGGGTAACCATTGATACAAAGAGCAGGGCAAGCCTTTAAGGGCATCGTGGCTGGCCCTGCTCAGGTGGATAGTTTATAGATTCTTATTCATCCTGCAGGGTATGGATCAGGTGGTTGAGTTCCTGGGCCAGCTGCGCCAATTCTTCAATAGCCTGGGCGGATTCTTCCATGGTTTTTGAGGTTTCTGTGGAGATGCGGTTGATCTCATCCACCGATCGGTTGATCTCTTCCGAGGTGGCAGATTGTTCTTCGCTGGCTGTGGCAATGGAGCGTACCTGATCACTGGCCCTGTCCACCAGAGAGACGATTTCACGCAGGGCCTCACCCGAACGTCCGGCCAGGGCGGTGGCCTCTTCGACAGATTGGGCGGCGTTGTCCATGCCTGCGGCAGCTTCACGGGTTCCTTGCTGGATATTGTTAATGGCAGTGCCTACTTCTTTGGTGGCCCCCATCGTTTTTTCCGCCAGTTTGCGTACTTCGTCGGCCACCACAGCAAAGCCTCGTCCTGCTTCGCCAGCCCGTGCTGCCTCAATGGCAGCATTTAAGGCCAGTAAGTTGGTCTGATCCGCAATGTCAGAGATGACATTCATCACATTGCCAATATCTTCAGCCTGTTGTCCCAGGGATTCCATGTTGGTTTTCAGCGTCTGGGACTGTTCCTGTACCTGGGTTATGGCATGGATAACCTTTTCAACGATTTCCTGTCCTTGCTCGGCCTTGATTTTCGCTGTGTCTGATCCTTCTGCTGCTCCTGAAGCGTTTTGGGCAACTTCAAGGACTGTGGCGTTCATTTCTTCCATAGCCGTGGCGGTTTCCGTGACCCGATCACGCTGGACATCAGCCCCTCGATTAGACTGTTCGACCTGGGTCGAGAGTTCTTCAGACGCCCCAGCCATCTGTTCGGCTAAGGCAAAGGCTTCCTTGGCCGTGGCCGCAATTCGCGCGTTCTGGGCTTCAATCTCACGCTGCTGGTTCTTGATTGTGGTCAGATCCGCCACCATTTCAAAGCCGGCGATAAGGTTGCCATCCAGATCATAAATGGGCGCGGCATCTGCAAGGACATCTACATGCGTTCCCTGTTGGGTAGGAAGGCTTCCTTCCTGGGCAACCAGAGGCTTTTTCTCTTGAATAGCCTTACGCGGCAGGGTCATGCGTGTCGTGTCCCGATACGCAAATTCTCCAAGATGGGTGTGGATAAAATCTTCTGGTGTCCTCTTATATCCCAAAAGGGAAACAAAGGATTGATTAACCTTGAGAATCTTGTCGTCTTCGTCCACAACCACATAGGGCAGGACAATGGCATTGAGGATGCCTTCTGAAAAGGCAATTTTATTTTTAATATCTGTGACCACCGCTGAGATGTTGTCAGCAAGATCGAGCATCTCATACTTAAAGACGCCTTCCAGCATGGCCTTATAATCGCCCTGCCCCACCTTTGTAATAAAGGTGACAATGCGGGAAAGGGGTTCAAAAACAAGCCGACGGGCGAAAAAGGATATGACAAGAATAACGGCCACAATAATCCCTATCCCCACACCAAAAAGGACTGCTTGCTGGCGTATGGCACCGGCAGCCATCTCGGAATGATTGGCTGTCAACCCAATGATCCAGTTGGCATAGGGAATCTTCTTAAACACCATGAATTTTTCCTCCCCCTGAAAGGTATAATTCATGGAGCCGTTTTTATGCTGCAGGGCGTAGCTGATAAAATCAACATGGGCGAAGTTTTGCATGATCGTTTGTCTGTCGGGATGGGCCAGAACCTGGCCTTCATCATCAACCACAAAGGCGTATCCACCCTTCCCAAAATGCAATGACAAAATATGGCGTTCAAACAGCACGTTCAGATCAGGATAGATGGCAATACCGCCAATGAGTTTGCCGTTACTGTCCTTGATGGGAACAGATACAACGCCAACGAGTTTGCCGGTTGATTTGGACTGATAAAGCCTTGGCGAGACAAATACCTCTTGTCCAGAAAGGATGGCCTGAACGTCTGCCCTGTCCCTGTGATCACCTTCGGTTATCAACTCGCCCCGGATATTGCTGCCCGCCACGATCTGACCAGAGGTATTAAACGCCAGGGCAATGGCGATGAGTCCTTTATTTTCTTTGATATATTTAGAAAAAAACTTCGAAGCCTCTTCTCCCTCTTCATCCTCTATTGCCATGACCATACTTTCCTCAACAGCCATACTCTTTGCCGTGGCAATACCACCTTGGATAAAATCTTCAAAAGAGCGGACAACGCAGTCTGCAACATTAGTAAGTGCTTCTTCTTGAAGATTTAACACCATATTTTTTGATGAGTTGGAAACGTATATAACCAAACCTGAAATGGCGATAAGAATAGTAAGAGAAACAATCCCAGCCATAAACGTATTGATGCTCTTCTTAAACATTGTGTTTTTCTCCTTCTTAGTACCTACAAAAAATATTTTATTGACGGAATGTTGTTTAATATACCCTGAAGAGATAGAGTGCAAAGAGACCTCGGAAATATCATGGGCCTATACCGTCTGGTAATCTGGTTGCTGTTTGTGTGGCGTGGTGGATCACTGAATAACAACAGGAAATAAACAAGAAAAAATTTTTGAAAAAGATCATAGAGCACCCCATAAACGTCACCTGCTGTGGTTGTGTTGGTGCGTTATAACCTTGCAGGGGGTGCCCTGGATCGTGAACATTTTTTCGCACCTTGCTCCAGACATATTGTGAACCGCCTGTATATGAGACCATAAACAGCCAGAGGTGATGCTTATGCCGACTGATTTTTTCGGGGGGGGGGGTAACACATGTTTCCTTATGACGGTTGGTAAAGATTACAGAAATGGTACGTCTTTAGAGGCTTGTGATGATTGTGTCAAGGTTTATGGCAAAAGTTGCGTACGCGCTCAGTCCGGCTTGAAGAGGTGGCATCATAGATACATATTGTCCCAAGTCTCACACAGCATCGGGGGCAGACTGAGTGAGTCGCCAGGAGTTGACCTCCTTTGCTAACAACGTTGAAGGCGGCTGCTGCACTGCTTGGGCAAGAACCATGATATTCTTGCCCAAGCAACGCAACGGCCGCCTTTTGGGGATAAATACAACGAACGTCTTGGCAGGCTGTTACAGGTTACGTGTTCTGTAGGTCAAAGAGTTGGACTACACGTGTTTGCTGAGACGTGAACTAACAAGTCTATTGATACTGATACCGGACTCTGCTGATTGAATTGCCAGGTCCCTGTGAATTTCCGGTGGAACCCGAACCATAAATTTACCACTGAATTGTTTTAAGGAGAGAGGCTCTGGTATGTTTTCTCCGTTCTTGCGCATATCATCAACAGCAGACGCCACGACGTCTCTGATGCCTTTGAGTGCCTTGTCTTGAGATTCAGCCAGCCAGCTCAGGCTTGGAAATTCAGCACAAAGACCCACATACTCCTCATCTTCTAAAGAATATGTGATCCTGTAAGTATAACGATCAGTTGTGGAGAGCATTTTCAACCTCTATTCTTTCTATGGCTTTAAGAACTTGCTTGACTTGATAGGCCTTTGCTTTACCATTTTTGTTTTGGATGTTTACTCTTGGATCACCTTGCCAAGGTGTTTTGTAGATGCGATGGCTGCTGCCAGAATATCTCGCAGTGCCAAAATAATGATCGCAGATTTTACATAAATCGGAAAACCTTACATCTTTTGGATTTTTCCTGATTGTATTAAGGAGCTTACGTTGTTGTTTCATGGAAATGAAGTATCAATAATGGTATTAAAGTCAAGCACTTTCTCGCCTGCAACGAGGTGTAGCACGTTGGGTCGGCAATGTTTGCTGGTGATCCAATAAGTATGGTATGCTAGGGCGTGTTGACAATTAAGTAAGCCAAAGGAGAATAGAAGCCAAGTATACGAAAGCCATATAAGAAGTAGCCAACTTGTCGTATCTTGTTGCAATG